>Susan_p2__coassemble_336_pt1 | contig 68798 bp, 41 predicted proteins | sample Susan_p2__metabat2_high_PE_044 | metagenome-assembled genome bin Susan_p2
CACAGGCTCATGGCCAAAGCAGTTAAGCTTTGAGCATAGCGACTCTTAAGAGCTAGGAGCCATAGATTCAAACATGTACTTCTGGGGGCCCCTTTGCGATCGATTTTGTCTCTTTAGTACGCTGTGATAGATGGTTTCTAAGTTAAAATAGCTAAGTACTCTTTAGTGTCTCAGTTTGAGGTTCTCATGAAAATCACTGCCCATTTTGATCACTTCAATATCAACGTTACTAATTTAGAGCGCTCTATTGCATTCTACAAAGAGGCTTTAGGCCTAGTCGAAGTGCGTCGTAAGGAAGCTGCTGATGGCTCTTACATTCTCGTTTACTTAGGTGACAACACCACTCCTTTCTCTTTAGAGTTAACCTGGCTGCGTGATCACACCAATCCATACGAGCTTGGTGACAACGAGAGTCACATGTGCCTGCGTGTCAAAGAGGACTACGACGAGGTTAGAGCTTTCCACAAGCAAATGGGCTGCGTTTGCTACGAGAACGAGGTCATGGGCCTTTACTTTATTCACGATCCAGATGATTACTGGATTGAGATTCTGCCAGTTAAGAAGGACAAATAATTAAGCTCTCTTAGCTACTTAAGCGATGCGCCACCATGATCTTGGTTATGCATCGCTCTATAGGCTATTATGTGGCCATGGGGCTCATCGTAAGATGGGCTTTTGTTTTCTTGGTAGTTATAGTGTCTAAAGGACGAGTATGCATCAATCCAAAGTAGTCTGGAGAGCCAATCCAGATATATCTTTTCCTTATGCTCAGCAGTCTGATGAGGCTGACACTATCAAGGCAAATGGAGTAGCTCAGGATTTAAGCTCTGGCATATCTAACGAGTCAGCTGTCCCATTGCAAGAGCAAGCCGTAGCACAAGACAATGCAGCACAAGGTGCTGAGCTATCAGCTGCTCAAGCTGCAGCACAAGCTCAAGCTCAAGAAAATATGGCTCGCAATGCTGCCATTGTGAGAGAGACCTTTGCAGCCTTAAAAAGCTCTTTATTAAGTGAGCAAACCCTCTCTGATCGCACTCATTCGCAATTAGAAAGCGAGATTACTGATAACGAGCGCCTAGCTAACGACGCCCGCGCCGAACAGTTTGCTACAGAACAGCAGCTTGCAGCCTACGCTCAAGAGCAATCTCGCGCCGCTCAAGCCCAAGCTCAGCCACAAACTCTGGCCCAGCCCCAGGCCCACGCACAATCACAGGCCCAGGCACAAGCACCATCTCAAGGGTACCCTGGACAAGTTGCGCCGCCGTACGCGCCAAACCAAGCTCCTGGACATTCTTACAATCAAGCGCCAAATCAGGCGTACAATCAGGCCTCCAGCCAAGGCTTTGGTAGCCAGGCTCCAAATCAAATGGGCTATGTGCCTAATCAATCTTGGCAAGCACCTGTACAAGGTCAGATGCAGATGGCTCCTGCAGCTATGCAAGCAGCGCCTGCGGCTCCAGCTCGTGTAGCAGCGCAAAGTGCTCCTGTTGGTGGTGCGCCAAGTCGACCTGATGCTGATGTTTATGTACAGCCAGACAGTTCAATTACTTATTTAGAGAATATGATGCGCTTCTTAAACTCCAAGGGTTTAAGAGTAGCGACATATCATCCAGCATGGCAGTATCAGCCTAATGACATTATCTTGATGCCATATGCTCCATACCCAATGCCAAGCAATCGTACTTTTGTCATGACCAATGATAAAAAGGCAGTGTGGAACTTCTTAAAAAGTGAGTTTGCCTCACGCGGCATCGCTCTTTAACGAATACTGTTGGTATTAAGCCGTCTTACTTATTTTCAAGTAGTAAGCGCAACGAGGTTTAGAAAAGATTTATGGGTTCAAGACGACATGCAATGCATGAGAAGCTGAGTATTGAGCTTATTGACAAGCCAACCCCTGAGATCTTGCATACTTTGCATGAGATTGATGTAAGTGCGCATTCAGATCCATGGTCTTATGACTCGCTTGAGGCCTGTTTTACTGATAATACTCGTTGCTTTGGTTTGTTCATCAATCGTGAGCTTGTCGGTTTTTCTATCATCAGTTTAGTCTGTGATGAGTCAGAGCTTTATACCATTGGCATTAAAAGACAGTATCAAGGCTTAGGCTTTGGTCATAAACTCTTACGCTATACCTTAGAACAATGCGTAGCCGAGGGAGCTTTAACATGCTACCTTGAAGTCCGTGTCTCTAATGAAGTGGCTAAGTACCTTTACGACCTCTATGGCTTTACCATTACAGGTACTCGTAAGAAGTACTATGCAGCTACTTCCAAGCATCCTGCGGAGGATGCTTACACTATGGCTTGCGATTTAAGCATCTACAAAGATGGTAGCTTAAAGTTCGATGAATCAGGCAAGCCGATACTAAGTTCTTTTGGCGTATAAAGAGGCCTACACAATATCTTTATTACAGCAAAAAGCCCCATCTATTGATGGGGCTTTTTGCTAGTGCCAAGGCTTTATTATAGGTAGAGCAAATTGTGGTGGCTTTTAGCTATTAGTAAGCTCGTTACCTAAGTTCTCTTCTAGTGTACTTGCTAGCTTGTCACTGATATCTACTCTATTAACCTCCGCATTGAGCTTGTTTAGGTCAAGCTTATTGTGAATAGCCTTATTTCCCATGTCTATAGACGGTGCTTTAAATCTATTTTGGCTTGGTCCAAAGTGCAGGGCCTCACGCAGTGGCTTAAACTCCATAACTCTCTGATGGGTGCCAAATGGGTCTGAGCTTGAGAGCTTTAAAGACGGTGGCAGCGGATTAAATGGCTTAAATTCCTTGTTGATGCCATAGTCTTGGTGCTTGTGATTAGCTGGATCGGCCGCAGCCTTTTGCTTTTCAAGCTGAGCTTTTTGGCTTGCCAAGATCGCACGAGCGGCTGTTTTTACAAGCGCTGGTTTATCTTCAAGAGCCTTGCTTAAAGGAATGGCCTCTAACTCTTGAGCTCTCTTTTCAGACTCTGAAATCTTAGGTGGTTGAGTTTTAGCAATGAGATCGTTTTTGTAATCTTCAAGGCTCTTGTCGAGATCACGATATAAGTACACATGTTCAGTGTACTTTGGTCCTAGGTTAATGTCGTTATTTAGGTAGCTCAGATAGGACTGATGAGTTGCACCTGCACCATCAGCACTGCTCTTACTCAGGTACGACTGCAGCTCAACTTCGCTAGCCGTGCTTTGTGCCGACTGCAGCTCGTTATCAGTGGTATTGCTCTGAGCTGACTGTAGCTCGTTATCAGCGGTATTTACCTGGGCGGACTGCAGCTGTTGAGCTTTAAGCGCCTTGGCCTGCTCTTCTTGTTCAAGAATTTGCATCAGCTCGATCGTTTGTGGGTAGATTACGTTCCTAAGGTTTGCAGGAGCCTTAGTTAAAACAGGTAGCAAGATGACAAACAGCAAGGCAAAAACAATGAGCAAGTACATAAGACCATTCTTTTGAGCCTCTTCAGTAAGAGCTGGAGAGTCTAAGAGATCATCTCTGAACTTGTCGACACGATTAAACTCGATACGACCGTAGTTCTCCTCAGTCTTGGTGGGCACTATACTTGGACAGCACTCGTTAAGAAGAATGTTGCGCACCATGACACGATCAGGGTTGTCGTTGGCAAAGAGAAATTCCCAAGTCTCTGGTGGGTGGTTCCAATAGGTTGAGTAGATGTCTGTATTAGACTGATCGATCACTTTCTTGTTGAAGATTGTCTTTAACATAAGACAGTTCCTTGTTAATACAACGCCTCATAGGCATTGCTTTAATAACTTGAGGTAGTAGAGCTTCAAGTATTTTTAGGTTTTGTTCTTGTTGATGGATTGGCCAAAGATGCTTATTCAAGTTGATTGGCAAACCTGCTTTTGCTCAGCTCAATAAGCAGTTTGGACATAACCTCGGTAAGTTTGTTGGCCTCTTCTAATGAGGCAAAGTGCTTAAAGAGATGGTAGTCGTCTTGCGTCTCGATGCCGATGGCATACAACTCAATGTTTTGCTGCTCTAATGACTCAATAGCGTGTTTGGTGCGATCCACATCATCAGGCGCACCGTCAGTAATCATGATGATGATCTTGCGGTCAGCTGTTTGATTGTTGAGCTGACGCATGGCTGTATAGATAGCGTCATCCATTGGTGTACTGCCATGAGGCTCTTGCAAAAAGTCACGTGCTTTAGTTAAGAGGCGCTCATTGCTATGTAAGGCTGTGAAGGTGGAGCTATTTTCAATAAAGCCTGGAAAGAAGCTGCATGCGATTAAGACACCATCAATGCCGTACAGGGCAGAGGCAATGGACAACGCTGCTTTACAAGCGTGATAGCAACGAGTGGCATATGGCATCTGCTCTTTTGGTACTGGCTTAGATACGTGACACATTGAGCCTGAGATATCCACAAGTATGTGAATAGAGGTATTAAAGTCCTCGCTGATAAAGCGCTTTTTGAAGATGCGATCTTCACCAATCTTGATGAACTGAGCACGCAGTGGATCAATCTCGCGTCCCTTTGGATTACGACCACGCATTTTCGATACGGCAGCGGTAACCTTTTGACGTAGAACTCGTCTTAAGAACTGATTTTCTGTGTTGGCCTCCTTTAAAAAGCGTTGAATCATCTTCTCATCAGGGATGAAGGTTCTTGCATTAGAGTCAATTTCATCACCGCGCTTTAAAGGTTTATCTGGCATGATGGTGATGCCACCGACGCCACGATATGGGTCGACGTTCTGTTCTTTGGCTAGTGCATCGATAACGCTTGAGACATTGTTTTGAGCCTCAAGGCCAAGATCAAATTGGCCATTGGCGTACAAATACTCTCTAAGCGCATCGCAATATGTGTTTTCTAAACGTGGATCGCGGATATGCTCATCTAAGATCTCAATGTTTTTGCTAGCATCGTTGCTCTTGCCCTCTTCCTCGTTAAGATCGCGAGGAGTGCAGGCAACCGTGTTAATAAGGCCCTCGTATAGCTCTAGTGGCTCGTACATCTGCAATGCCTCGTCAGCATTGACAGTAAAGGCCTTACTCTCCTCATCGCTAGGCTCTAAAGAGGAGTCTTGTTGGCCAATACCATAGGTTCCCGCAACAACTTTGCTTAGCTGCTGATCATCACGTACGCGGTAGTCGATAAAGGCCTTGGTGCAGTCGTGGTTAAACAATAGATGTCTGCCAAGACGGACAGGTTCTGATAAAAACGAATAGCCTTCGCTCTCATCAAGCGGTATGGAGATCTCGTGGGTGTCTGGATCGTACTTGGCTCTAGTGGGCTGATTGCTCTCAAGGGCTTGCTGAATACCCTCTTTACTTGGCGCAATGCCCATGGCTTTAGCGCGTCTTTTGACAAGATTGATGGAGGTTTTGTCACTAGGATCGCGCATGGCATAGAGCATAGTGCGTAAGGAGCGGACATTACTATCGCGGCGTTCAATTTGATCGCTTACATCCTTAAGACGATTATTTAAGAGCCTGTAGTGATCTTCACCGACGCACAGCGGTATATCTTGACGCTTTTCAAAAGACAGATAGAGCTTTTTGACCGCCATGATAAGGTCGATATCACGTTTGAGTACGCACACTTTAGCGTCACGATCAACGCAATAGGCATCAGGATTTAAAGGTGGATCGAGGTTAAGGTTTAAGTCACTTAACAGTCCGTATTCCTTTAAGATCGCTGCTTTGCGCTGATACTTAAGCTTGCGACGCTCGTTATCGAGCATAAAGCGTATTTTTAAAATCAACTCTGGTGACTGACGGACAATGAGCTTGCGATTGTCTGAACGCAGCTTTAACAGCAAGATTTCATTGTTATCTTGTAAATACTGCACTACAGGATAGGCAGGTATATCTTGATAGCGTTTGCATTGAGCTTCATTGGAGTTCAGATCATCAGGCAAGAGACCAGAGAGTTGTTTAGTGGCGCGAGTTACAGCTTCAGCGCACTCTTGTAAAGTTGTAAAGTGACAGACTATCTTCTCTTGCAGTAGGCGTACAGCCTTAAGCGCATCTTGCTGCTTGAGGCTGAGGCGACGCAATGGAGATGATAAGAGATTAGGCAGATTGCGAATACACAGCCAAGGTATGATCGGAATGAACTCGCATGGATTAGCCCAAGCATCGGCGATGATACGTGTGCTTAGGGCAAAGGATGGCAAGGCTACTCCGTTGAACATTTGGCTAGGCACCTCTTCTTCAACAAAGGCTTGAGAAAAAGGTCTAGTAAAATCACTGTCTAAGAAGCTATCGACACTCCAGCGGTGAACCATGCCAAGACGCTGAGTGCTCAGCTCGCTATCATTGTCACGAGCCATTTGCGCAATTTGACTCTGTTTGTTGATGAGATTGGCTCTAAACGACTCAAGATCGCTATACTTGCCGCAATAACGGGTCAGGCGACGATCGTATAAACAATCGCTATCCCCGCTCATCATTAAACTATCACGGTCCTTATCGTCCTTAGACTCATCGGAGCTATCCTGATTAGAAGATGAGCCCTCACCACCAGTCTTAGATGCAGCGCCACCACTTACATGTGATGATCCCGCAGCCGCGAATTTTGCTTCGGCAAACTCACTCTTTATCTTGCTTGCACAACCAGCAACTAAGCCGTCGGTATTGGCAGCGCCATCATCAGAGAAAGTAGGGGTCGCAACATTAGCCACTTTGGTGTCAGCACTGCTGCCACTGCTTGGAGCGGTGTAGATATTTTTAGGCTCAACGTAATGATTGAGGGCCTCGTAAATATCTAAGTTTTTCATTTCCTGATTACGCCCTGAGCGCATAAATGCTTTGGCACAAGGAACTCCCTTGCAATCATCATCATCATCGGCGCAAGCAGCCTGAACTTCCATATCTGCCTGAGATTCCAGGTGCTCTTGCTGTACCCTGGCGATCTTAACCATGGCATTGGTTGCGTCGACAGTAATGCCACTATCGGTATCAGAGCCAACAGCACTGCTATCTGCGCCATCGGTAAGCTCATGAAAGCAGCTAGAGTCGATGTCATGGGTGAGGGTAGTGGCACTTGGAGTAAGTGGGCCCATTTTGCAGTGCTCGGAGCGGGTTTTAGCGCTTAGAGATCCTTCATCTAAAGGCAGATCATGAATGAGCGACATCTGCTCTGGGGCATGAGCGCCATTGCTTAGAACCTCGTGATCGCTGCTGTTTAGGTGCTCATGGTCGTCTTTAAAAGCATCGAATTTGGAGCCATGTGGATTAGAAAAGCTTGTCTCAAGCGCATCTAATTGTTCAAAAAGAGAATGTGCGTGCATAGATCACCTCACTAAAACTCGTTGTCCATAAAGCGCTCAAAGTGCTTTAAGTGTGCAGAACCGCCTAAGGACTCGTCGGCATAGGCTTTGGCCTCCTTGATAAGATCTGCAGGCAGGAGGTCAGATGGCTTTAAGACGAGACGACTAAAGAGGTCTAGTGGTTTTGGACATAAGAATGTTGGGTAGCACTCTTTCATGAGCTGTTTGACCGTATACGGCAGACCATGCTTTTGGGCAAAAGGCTTTATCTTGTGCACCTTGCTCATGAATGGACTTGGGCATAAAACTGGGTAGTCGAACTTTTGCCCGTATAAAGCTGCAGTAGCAATACAGTTAGCTTGATCGAAAGCTGAGGTCAGGTTGTAGCGTATGGCAAAGCGTCTAAAGTCTGGGACAAAGAAAGTCTGGCCACAAAACATTGAGTCGATGCGCTTAGCTAGCTCATAGACCTGCTCGGTGTTCTCAAGCTTGGGGCAACTTTCGTACAAGAGTGACTTAAGCTCATCAAGACCTTGAGGGTTGATTAAGCAACTGAGCTCTTGATAGCTAAGACGGCTCATCAGGGCAGCGTCGCGATACTGATTAACGATGCTCTGAGAGGTATACATGATGTAGTTGAAAAGTAACTGCAGCTTAGGCATGGAGCTAGTTCTCTTAAAGTCCATTAGCTGAGTCTTGTAAAGGCTACGGTTAACGAGCTCTAGGTTGTCATAGACGCCGATGAAAGTACGGCTCATAAGTTTTTCGATGCGAGCATCTTCAAGGATGTTGACGAGCACGCGCAAACGGTCGTCATTAGAGATCTTGTTTAAGACCTTGTAGTCACTAAAACGAATGTGGCCAGCCTCATGAGCTACGAAGCCAAAAAGCACTCGTTCTAGTTCTTGAGAGCTAACATCGAGCTTTGGAACAGTGATGGAATGACCATCAGAGTAGGCGCTACAGCCTTGAATGTTGATAAAAACATTGTAACGATCGGCATAGACCTTAGCTAAGTAAGGTAGAGCTTTGATTTGTTGAGCATCACGCATAAGGTGTACTCCTCCCATGATCAATTATTCCTATTGAGCAAACTAGGGCGTACTTTGTCATGGAGCTGTATATGTATGCTTAAAGCTGCACCACAGGCATTGAGAATCTAAGGTGAGCGCATACATAAACAAATGGTTAGGCCATTAAATAGAAGCTTTGGCCAGCACCGATAATGATACTTTTGAGCTAAAGGAAAACTTGCTAAAGTGCAAACAAAATGTTTTTTCCTGAAATAAATGCGGTTTTTGATGTTTTTTAAGTGCTTAAAGGGGCTATTACAAACTTTATTTATATGAAAAATACTTTGTGCAAAATGATGATATAGAAGTGGCCTAGGCAAAAATCTGCTTATCTAAAAGATGATGCATGCCCATAACAGCAATTTGCCTTTTTAGCAAAAGGGAGGCAGATGAGATTTTTATTTGGCCATCATGGTGCTGCTCATGAGTATTGATGGGAGTGTTAGTGAACTAATTATGCTAGAATCACGTACACATTAGGGCGTAAAGAACATGACTTAAACCTAGGTAAAGATTCTAGGTTTGCGGTATATGAAGATTACGTAAGGCATAGATCTTTGCAGTTGGAATAGTGCCTGCAATGAGCGACGGTAAGCATTCATTAAAACGTTTTTCCTACAAAGAGCAGGTGTCCCGTTCAATTACCTGGGGCCACTACTTTATCTTTGTAAACATGCTCCTTTCATGTCTGTTAGGACTTAGCTACGTCTATGCAGCTCCTCCAGCCACAGACTTTTTGAGCTTTGTCTACCTTGTAGTTACCTCTCTTGGCCATATGAGCTTTTTGGCTGTGGTCTTCTACATGGTCTTGCTCTTCCCGCTAGCTTTTATTGGTAATTTCCGCTACTACCGTGTTATTGCTGTAATCCTTGCGGTAATTGGACATACTGCGCTCTTGTTTGATATCAAGATCTACTTAGCGGTTAAAGTCCACCTGAGTATGACGGCACTTAACCTCATCGTCCGTGAGCTTGATTTCAGTACCGGCCTTAACTACAACTTCTTATTCATTGCTGTGCCTATAGTGATTGGCCTTGAATTATTCTTTGCCAAAATCACTACACACTCACTCTACCGCGATCATCATCCGTATGCGGTCAGAAGCATTTTAATTACCCTCATCTCCTGCTTTATTTGCTCGCATATTCTGCATATTTGGGCTGATGCTACTAAGTATGAGCGTATTACTTTGTTACGCTCCTCATTCCCGGTGCATTACCCAATGACAGCGCGCTCATTTTTAAGCTCGCATGGTTGGCTTAATAACGAAGTGTTCGATGCTAATGCTGCAGCTAATATTGCCGATTACATGGAGTATCCTTTAGGCAAGATCACTGTTGATGAAGAGCAAAAGCCTAAGAATGTCATCACCATTAGCCTCAATGGTCTTTCATATAACGATTTAACCCAAGAGAACAGTAAGAATCTCATGGACTTTAAGTCCTATGCACAGAGCTTTGAAAACCACTACTTGCTCTATAAAAATGAGATCGACAATGTTTACTCTATGAACTTCGGTCTGCCTTTGCAGTACCGTCGTGCCTTGTATTCAGGCAATATCCTGCCAGTACCATTCGATACCATGTACCGCCAGGATTACGTTCGTCGTTTAATTCTTTCTGATGCGTCCTTTAGCGATCCTAATTTGATTGCTAATAAGCGTCATTACTACTCATCCTTGCTTGAGGCATCAGCCTTAGCTCCTTCACAGATGAGTCATGCTTCTAATGTACGCGAGATGTTTATTGAGGCCTTCCGTCAGATCTCTTTATACAACTCTTTTGACAAGCGTCCATATGAGCTCACTTTAGTGATTAATGACTTACGTGACTTTAAGGAACAAGCTGCAGCAAGAGCCCAATTTGCTAAGAATTATAAGGCAGGAGCTAGCAATAACTCTGATTTACAGTCGCTGAGCACAGATAAGAATAGTGTGACCATCTTTGAGGATGATGCAACCTTGCCACTCATTGCAGCCGAGCTGCCTGATGACGAGAGTGAAGAGCAAAGAGCTAATGTTAATGCTATGGCACAAGCTCGTGCACAAGAGTTTGCTTCCATCATCAACTCCTCTGCTAAGGCTTTAATCGATAAGGAGAAGGACGTGCAATCCTCTGGAGAGGATGATCCTATGGTGGCTGCACGCTTGATGTATGAAAGCTCCTTACACCATGTAGATGCTCTCTTTGCTGTCTTCTTACGTGAGTTGTCATTAGCTGGATTACTCAAAGACACTATGATCATTGTGACCGCTTGCGAGGGCAATCAAATGCTCAAGCCAAGCTCAGAGGTCTTTGATCGTGGCGTACAGCATGTGCCGCTCATGATCTTATGGGCTGATCGCGAGAAGCAAAATACCGCCGTACAAGCTTTAACTTCTCATCAAGATATTTGCGCAACTTATGGCGCAACAGCAGTTAATATCACCACTCCAGAGGGTAACTACACCTTAGGTCGTAACTTAAATAGTGGAGCAGGTCATCGCATCTTGATCTCTGATAGTGGCGATAGCCTGATTCTAATTGGCGATAAGCACAATACCGTCTTCTCAAGTGATGGCTCATCATTTGTTGAGCGCGATGGTCGCATCTTGCAAGCTCGACCAGAGCTTGAAAGCCTGATTGAATCCTCTCGTGATTTAAATCGTTTTGTGCGCTAAAACGCCCACCCCATACATGGGCAGCTACACTATCAAGCTGCCCTTGCACACACTCATCTAACGCAGCAAAGCTGCAGTTAAGCACCACATAGTTAGTCGCCACGTAGTTAAGCACCACATAGTTAGTCGCAGACTTTGCTAGCGCACAGCAAAAATGCATGCTCCCATGCCAGAGCTCATCATCCATGCAAAGGCTGTATATTCCAAGCATGGCCGCATAATCGAGGCATGGCCGCATAATCCATGTATGACAGCCTAATCTAGGTATGGCAGCATAAACGAGGCATAGCCGCATAATCGAAGCTATATCCCATCTGCAAGCTGGTGGTGATCTAAAATAGCCAGTTACAAGTGCCAATCATGGCTATCATGGGCAGCTAAGAGGCTAGGCACTAATACATTTATCCTAGGCGTTTAGTATCAAACAGAGTAAGTCTTATGGTCGAATCTAAACACATTAGAAGTTCAAGGACATCTTTGGATGATGCAACACGCAATAAGATTATTGAGCTTATTGAAGCTAACTTAAGCCCAGCGCAAATTTCTCGAGAGCTTGGCATTAGTGAAAAGAGTGCCCTGAGATTTGTGCGCTTTAAGGACATTCATGGACTCGATGAGTTAAAACGCTTGCCAAGTCTTACTGAAGATCTCAAGCTTACGCCACGCAAGCTAGCGGCCATAGTTGAGTTTTCTCATGCCTATAACATGCCTCAGTACATGCTTGAGCTTATCTTTAAAACGCGTAGCTCTTTGCTAGGCGATTGTATTGAGATTCGCAAGTTAATTGGTCATGCGCTCATGGATAGTCCAAAAGTTGCCAAACTTCCTGAGAGCGTGAACTTAAAGTATCTTGAGGAGTATGTAAAAGAGCACAATGGTGGTCAGTCGCTTGCTCAGCTCCATAAAGCATATTGCGCTCAGCTTGAACTAACTGAGGCAAACGTAAGCTATTTGAATATCAAAGAGGTATCTGACTTTAGACGCTATACCCGTGTCAGTAAGGATGATATTGCCAAGTTCGTCTTAAAGTATCGCTCTGAGGGTTATTCCAACGCCAAGATCGCCGCGCTCATTGGCCAAACGGCTCATACTGTAGCTCGCTATCTCAACTTTATTGATCTACACGGCTTTGATGAGGCAATGCGTTGTACAAACTTAATCGATCCTCAGCCACTCTCTAAATACGATCGTGCCTGTGTAGTTGAGTTCATGATCGCGTATAACTACCCCTTAGATGCAGCAGCAGTATTGTTTAAGGCCGATAAGAAACAGCTTGAGACTACTTATCAGCAACGCCTTACAGCTAAAGTACCGCTAAATGGAGCGATCATCGCGCGTATTCCTGATAGTGCCAATATGCACGTGGTGAACAACCTTATTCTTAAGTACAACCCAGATCTGAGCCTAAGCGAACTTAAAGAGCGCTATGAGCAAGCAGTCAACGCTGCATGCACCAATGCAGAGGCCACCGAGCTTAGAGACTCACTTTCAGGCAAGTACGATGAAAATGCAAAGCTCAGCTACAAGCAAGCTCAACAATCTAAGCTCCAAGCAAGTCTTAACAGTGCCAAAAGCAAGCTTGAGTTAATGAGCAAGCTTACAAAAATGGAAGCTGCAGTCGCGTCGGATAAGTCGCAAGAGGGATTTAATGAAGCTTCCTATGATGCTCAGAACGCTCAGTTAGTGTCGCTACTTGAGCTTGTCACGAGCCTTGATGAGGGGATGGCAGTATCCGAGTACTTAAGCAAGAGTGATAAAAGCGTCGGTAGACCGCCTAAGGTGAATGTCTTTGATCAAGACTTTAAAAACCTGCCAGAGAAAGTGCAGCTGTTAAATTACTCTCGCTTTGTTGAGGATATGCGCAGCTTAATGGAGGGCGCTAAGGCAAGGATCGACCTTGAAAGAAAGTTAAGTGCTATGGATGCCTATACTAAAGAGTGCACGCACATGGCGATGTGCCTTGAGAGCTACCAGAGCTTGATTGATAAGCATCCTAAGCTTAAACGCTCGTTGCTACAAAGAGCCTTAGGCCTTAGCCAAGACAAAATCAATTATTACACTAAGCACACTCAAGATGAGCATATGACACGTTCTTTGCGTACGCAGCTTATCTCTAATTACGTTGTGCAGCTGTATCAGGAGTTTGAGGGCAAGCTTACGCTCAAGGGCATAGTGCAATTACTCAAGTCGCGTCACCATATCGGAATTAGCATAAGTAAACTTAAAACTATCCTGCAGGCACTAGATCTGAGACTGCTTGAAGGTGATGACCATCAAGATCGCCTCTAGAAGCTAGGGCAATACAGGCTGCAAGCGCTTGAAGATGGTAGCTCAAAAGAAAGATTAGTTGAGGGCGAGATCAGCAAGCTGCCTCTATAAGATTGGCTCAAAAGAAAGCCTAGGTTAGAGTGAAAAGAAAGTTTAGCGGTAAGAGATGGCGCAAAAGAAAGCTTTAGGCGGTGGGGAGAAAAGGAGATGCGGCTAAATCCATAACCGCATCAGGCACTAGTTTGCTCAAATAATTATTTAGAATGAGGTGCTTGCTTCATCGTCATCTGCAAGATCAGTAGCACTCTCTTGAGGCTTGGCGCTAGCTAGGTTGCTCTGTACGCCTAAGGTGCTCATATCGCTTGCTGTGGCAATGGCGCTCTTTTGATCGGTTGGGTCGTTAAGTTTGTCATTTAACAACTCCATGTAGCGTGACTTAAGCTCTGGTTTTGAAGAGATCATGGCTGAGGTGATGGTGTTCAGCATAATGAACTCATCGGCAGTAAAGGTAAGACCTTTGCCCATCTTCTTGTGATCTGGAGACCAAGGGCGGATATCGTACTTTGGTTTAGCCTCATTCCATGAAACTAAGTTGACCTCTTTGGTGTAGCCACTACGAGGATCTGTATGGAAAACACCATAGCTCTCGACGATGGTGAATTTTAGGCCATCATCTTGGCCTTGATTGGATCGATACTGATTGCCGCCTTCAAAACGACGGTTGTAGCGGAAATTGTTTTTGTAGTTAGAACCACCTTGTTCGTACTGGTCACCATTTGAACGGCGTGGTGCGTAGTTGCGCTCGTACTGGCCATTGGAACGACCGTACTGGCCGTTTTGATCGTATTGGCCATTGGAGCGACCATACTGGCCGTTTTGATCGTACTGACCGGAACCGCCATAAGAGCGGCCATAGGTGTTTTGCTCGCCATTATTTGGATGGTCATAGCCATCATCATCGTGTGCGTATTGTGACTGGTAATCAGAGCTGTAGAAGTTCTCTGCCATAACAAACCTGCCTTAATCAAAATGATCGTAGCTTCATGGCCAAGAAAAAAGGCGCAAATTATGACCATGAAGCTGCGGTCAGGTTCTAGTTTCATCTATCATCAGTTCTACACACTTCATTCTGGCTATTGCCTGTGTAGCTGGTGAGTTTGTCCGCGTGATTAGAGCCAATCTCATCTTGCGAGGACAGGTGCATCTTAGCGCAAACTTAAAAATCGCGATTTGTGATGGCGTTGGTAAAACAGTAGGTCTTGTGACAGACTTGGCAGCTTTGCAAATTCATAGTTTTGTGAGTTATTAAAATGGCTTAAATAGGCCAAAGTGTTCTTGTAAGATGCTTTAAACTTGCTTCATTTATGTGATCTTGATCACTTTTGATTGGTTTGGCATGCGCAAACACAATAAAAAGCGAGCTTCCTAGATGTAACAAGGCTTTGAGTGCATTTTTAGACAAAAAATGTTGCGCAACGTCACAAATTTTTGAGACAACCAAATAAATTTAAGGATTAAGCCAAAATATCGTTTTAAAGCCATTAAAAATCTAGCTTACAGATGTTTTATTCATTTATGTATGTATGAAAATGCTTGAGAAAGGCCATTTTTAAAATCGTCAAGACAAATGTTGTAAAAATGTCATTGCTAACTAACCATTGCCGATGATGTATCTTTTGAAACGGCTTATATATCAGGTTTTTGCAGACTTGCATTTATTAGCCAGAAGTAGTATTGCACAAGAAAATTTACGCTTAAAAAGATTGCCTGCACTCTCTTTTTAGTAGTGACTAAAGTTAAATCGTGGCCATAATTTAGGTGGCACCATAAGGCTAGGGGAGATTATTTTCAGTGCCGAGTGTTGCTAAAGTTTGGCTATCTGTGTGGCTTATCGAAGCCTAGGACTGTACAATAAGGCAGTTTTTCCAAAGGTATAGGTATAACAATGTACGTAACACAAGAAAATTTCCAGCAAGTTTTAGAAGGCTCAATGGAAAAGCCTGTCTTATGCTTTTTCTTTATGGAAGACGGTTCATGTGAACGCGCCAAGACTGCTGTAACAGCAGCTATCTCAGATACCAATGAGTACCTGACCTTAGCTATGTGCAATCTCAATGAGCCTGTGTTGCAGTATTTAGCCTCTCAATTAGGCCTGCGCGGTTTACCTGCTATTGCTGTGCTTGATAAGGGCAATCCAGCAGCCATTTTAGAAGGTGAGCAGCAGATCATTGATAACCTGCAAGAACTCATGAATCAGTTCATGCCAAGCGCTGGTGAGCTGTTAATGCGTCAGGCTCTGCAAGCTGAAGCAGCAGGTGACTTATCAGCCGCTGTTCTTGCTGCTGAGCAGGCATATCTTTCTGACAAGGAAAACCGCAGCTTTAAGTTCATCTATGCTCGTATGCTCATTGCTGCTAAGAACACTGCCAAGGCTCATGAGTTACTCGATGATGCTGGTCGTGAAGAGAAGTCCTCCCCAGAGTATCAGCAGTTAATTGCGGCTTTAACTTTAGCTGAGCAGGCACAAAACAGCCCAGCTTTAATGGAGTTAAAGGATAAGTTTGAAAAGGATCCTTCTGATGAGAACGCTGTAGCTTATGCTGTAGCACTTGCTGAGGCAGGTAAGAAGGAAGAGGCTTTAGAGATGCTCTTTACTAAGCTTAAAGAGGATCTTAACAAGGAAGAGGTTAAGAAGACCTTCCTTGATATTCTCAATACTATGAATGGCGATAAGGCACAAAGCCGTTACCGTCGTAAGCTGTACACTCTGATGTACTAAGAGCTAAAACTATTCAAACGATCTGGCACATGAAAAAGAAAACGGCATAAGTTTGCCTTGTTCTTATGCTATGTCTGATTGTTGAGATGTCGTATTACAAAAAAAGCGCCTGTAAGATAGTCTATTACAGGCGCTTTTTTTGTTCATGAAGAAGAAAGAATATTAGATACGATCCTTATCGTTAGACTTATCTGGCTCGGAAAAGTTCTTCTCAATATTCTTAATGCCTATCTCTCTTAAAGTAAGTACCGCTTCTTGTGCTGCATCCTCAGCTTTTTGCGGGTTGCCAAATTCATCATGTGGGTCGTTATTCGGCCAACCTGTAATCAGTGTTTTGACGAAAGTGGCCAGTGGAATAGCGAAGAACACTCCCCAAAAACCCCATAAATTACCAAAGATTAAAATGGCAGAGAGGATGGAGAAAGCATCTAAGTTCATTGCCTTAGAGAAGAGCATAGGGGTAAGTACGTTACTATCTAACAGCTGAATAACCGTGTAGATAACTAAAACCCATAAGAGCTCTGGGCTAAAGCCAAATTGGAATACAGCCACCATAACTACAGGCACTGCAATTACTACTGCACCTACATAAGGGATCACCACCGATAAGCCAACGCCTACGCCAAGCAAGAGCGCGTAGTTCATGCCCATGAGAATAAAGGCCACGCTATTAGCTGCAGCAATGATGACAATGTGCAGGATCTTGCCACGAATATAGCCTGAGATCTGGGCTTGCATGCTTGGCCAGAACTGACGCATCAGCTGCTGATTGTTTGGCAGAATGAAAGTCAGTGCACGCTTTTGTAGTTGTCTCTTGTTGTAGAGCATTAAGAAAGTAAAGATAGGCACAATGATGGCGTAAACGAGCCAAGTAAAGGCGTTTACAACTGATGGCATCAATTGTGTTCTCATTAAGTCAGCGATCTTATTGGTAGCTGCTACACGAATACGGCTGACATACTCCTCTAAAGTTGCAATTGTGAGCATGGATGGCATTGGCTCAGGTAAGTTGTTTAAGACTTCATTAAGCTCATGTGCCACACGAATATCAAAATCGTTAACAGTGAGGTTTATCTGTCCATCGCTACTAGTCACAGTGCCTAGAGAGTGCGTATTGTTAGCACCTTTGATGAACTTGATCTGATAGCCATCAGGATTAGTGTAGGTATGAGTGCTATTAGCTGCAGTGTTTTGGTGTGATTGAACTTCTGTTCCATGTGCACTTGCTTCATGCTTAGCGCCATCTTGCTCAGTATTGGAGATGTAAATGATGGTGGTATCAGGGGTTACCTGAGGAGTGCTATGCGCTGTATCCTCCTTGGCATTACTTACATCTTTGTTCTCGCTATTATTGCTCTCTTGCGAGGTATTAACTTGTGCATTTAGAGTGCTTTCATGTGCAGTTTGGGCAGGATCATCTGCCATGCTTTGAGCAGGATCATCTGCCATGCTTTGAGCAAGAGATTGGGTCTTGTCATCAACAGCATTCGTTTTATTTTCTGAGCCACTTAAGATGCTGCCAGTAAAGCTTTGCTGATCATATACAGCCTGTTTTTCAGGATCTACAGTGCTAAACGATACAATCGAGTTATAAAGCTCAGCACCCTGTTTAATCACATTAGGAGCTACTAACACGCATATGGTGATGAAGAAGGAGCTAAAGATGGTCATGACTATGCATGAACCGATCTTGCGTCCGATACCAAAGCGTCTTTTGAGTTTTTCAACTGGCCAGTCTAGACAGAATGCTAGACACAGAGCCACCACTAATGGGCCTACGAGCCACATAAAGTAGTAGACAGTGATAAATGTAGCTATGAGCACTACTGCAAATTCAATGGTGCCAGGCTGTGAGAAGTGTCGTTGATACCAATGCTTTAAGAGAGATAACATGCCGAGCTTTTGGCCTCTAGTTTTTCAACAACAATAGAGCTAGCGCATGGTTGTTGATAAATAGCCCTGATAGGCTGTGAAATGATAATTAATCTTAACAGGAACATAGTCTAGCGTAGCCATCTGATAAATCCTAGCTTTCTAATAACTCTAAGACAAAAAATTACTCATTTCGTTAAGCTTGTTAAGCCCCGACTCATATGCAATCTGACAATTGAGGCCAAGCGTAGACTTTTTTCAGGAGCACCAAGCCTTTAACTTATTTTTATTGCTCTTGCTTGATGCATGCTAAAGCTAAGCTAAGCATGTGTGGGTACAATGATGTGGTGTTTAACTATGACTTTGCGGTATGTTTTATTAGCACAGTTTAGTGACACCATGGTTATGTTCTCTAAAGTAGACTGGAAAAAACTTTTGGGCAGTGCGCATTCTGTTTTTTAAGCGGGATCATTTATAAGCTGATATTAGGATTTGCTTATGCAGCAACGTTATTTATCAGGCCGTAAAGGCATTTTAAGAAAGGCTGGACAAAGTCTGTCTGCTGCAGCACTTGTGGTGCTGTTATCAGGTGGAGCTTATAACGTGTCCTATGCCAACGAAAGCGAAATCCTGATTCCTCAGATCGGTACTGCTGGCGTAATGGGTATCTCCGTACAAAAAGAAATGGCCATTGGTGATTTCTTTATGCGTACTGCTCGTAGCAATATGAATGTGCTCGATGATCCGGTGATGAGCGAGTACGTGACCTCTCTTGGTAATCGTTTGCTTGCTCATGCAGATGGCGTGAACTTTCCATTTGAGTTTTTCATGGTAAGAAACAACACGCTCAATGCATCTGCATTCTTAGGCGGTAAAGTTGCAATCAACACTGGTTTGTTTAACTACGCTAAGACTGAAGATGAGTTTGCCTCGGTTATTGCCCACGAAATCTCCCACGTAACCCAAAGACATATTGCCCGCTTTGTCGAATTAGCTACTGCATCTTCACGCCTGTCAACAGCAGGTATCATCGGCGCGGTGGCCATGTCGATTATTAATCCTGCTTTCGGTGTGGCAGCCATGACTACGGCTGTGGGTGCACAAATGCAAAGCCGCATCAACTTCACTCGTGATAATGAGTATGAGGCTGATCGTGTAGGCATTAGTCTTATGTATAAGGCAGGACTCAATCCTAAGGGTACGGTTGACCTCTTTAGAACCATGCTCTCACAGCAAGGTAATATTAATCCAGCATTTACCTTACTTATCGATCACCCACTTAATGATATTCGTTTAGCTGAGGCGCAAAACCGTGTGACTCAATATGAGCGTCGTAACTATTCGCAAAATCCTGATTACGACATGGCAAGAGCACGTGTGGCAGTTAGATATAGTGGAGTATCAGGAGAGCAGCAATTAAAAACTCTTAAGCAAGCTCTCATGCAAAATGGCGAGCATAATTCAGCGGTCTATCAGAATTATGCCCTGTCTTTAGTTTGTTTGGAGCTCAAGCAATTAGATGAAGCACGATCATATTTGACTCATCTGCCATCTAAGTTACAAAACAACATCTTCGTGCTTGATGTAAAAACTGATATCGATCTTAAGGATGGTAATAGTGGCGCTGCTATTGAAAGACTGCAGCAGGCTTATCGCTACAAACCAAATAATCAGGCTGTAGTGATTAACTTAGCCTATGCCTATATAGAGAGTAAGCAGTTTGCCAAGGCTAAGAACATTTTAGATAAGTATCTACGTAACAAGCCAAATGATGCTTTGGCGGTCTCTTTAATTGAGAAGGCATATTCAGCACTTAATGATAAGTGTTCTGCAATGCAATCACGTGCCGAGCTCTATGCAATCAGTGGCGGCTATTCACAGGCTATTGGTATGTATAACCGTTCCTTACAAGAATGTAGCGATAGACTCACTCGTGAGCGCATTAAGGCACGTGTCTCTCAAATCGTGATACAGCGTTCTTTTGATGAAGAGCTCATTAAGGGCCTCTAAAGATGCAATGAGCATATAGCCGTACTACCTCGCAATGTATAGCGACATAATGAAAAACCCCGCAAATGCGGGGGTTTTCGTTTAGATGCTTAGTTTTGCGTCAAGGGCGTGTGCTTACATATCAGCGCCCTGAATAGCAGGGGTGCTACGGCTTGGTAAACCATCACCAACGCCCACCTCACTGTCTTTGCGTATGTTTGATGGATGAGCTGGACGGACTAAGTCAGGATTGATGCGGCTGTTTGGACGAACGTCAGTGGAAGTGCCAACAAAAGTATCGTTGCTTGGGCGCACTGATACATTCTTAACAAAGTCGAAAGTCCATGGGGCTAAGTACTTAAACTCACCAGAGCGACGCATAGTAGCAGCAAGGTTATCTGGCTCTGAGTTAGTAGCAACTTCAAAGACCAAAAGACCATTGTCAAAGCCGATCACACGAGTATCGCCGTCAAAACCATAAGTGATGAAGATATTTCTGATCTCTTTAATATCCTGCAAACTACGTACATTGGAAATACGCATACGTACATAGCCATCACCTGGGCCGATCATGTCGATATCTACATTGTTCTTAGATAAAGCGCTTGGCTCATTAGACTCAGTTTGATTGGATTGATAGGTCATTAAGGCGCGGGCGATGTCACCTGCACCTAAGGCTGCTACCTCATCCATCAGACCTGAAATGGCTGATTGCGCAATTAAAGTACCGTCTTTGTAAAAGAGGTTCCACTTGAAGGTCATGCCACTTTCATTAGGCACGGAACTAATTGCAGCAGCAATGAAGTAATCAGCACCATAGCGAGCTGAGGCTGCAGCTAACACATCATCACGATGATCTAATACTGTGTTGACCGATACCTTTTGGATCTCCTCGATATCTAAGACTGGGAAGATCATACGGTATTTATACTCAGGAGCAGCGCCTAAGATCGCAGAGGCAAATGGGCTTAAGTTTTGACCGCTCACGAGGCTCATATTAGTGCCACCGCTAGAACCATCTAAACCAGCCATCCATACTAAGATAGGGTTAGACAGACCGTTCCATGATGGAGTGCCCTTCTTTTTAATAATGCTCTGAGCCATAGGCACGCTAAAGCGCAGCACGAGGTTGCCATCAGCATCAGTGGTGAAGCTACGTAAGGCAGGAGCAACATCATCAATGGTGAGATTAGTTGAGCGGCCCATACCTAAGGTAAGGCTGCTCTCTAAGCTCTTGAAGCCTTCGACTACAGCAGCGTCAAAGTTAGTAAGCATAGTGACACTGACTTCTTGGATCTGATCATTTGGATTGCCAGTACCGCCATCTGCTGCCTTTTGCTCTTGAGCTTGGTTTTCAAAGGTAAAGCCAGGCTCAGCTGGAGTAAATGCACCCTGACCATTTGGGTTATTGGTTGCAGGATAAAGTTGATCATTTACCTGTGCGCGGTTGGAAATTTCGGTCTTGCTCTGAGTTTGCAGCTCCTCAGTAACAGTAGGGCCACCGCGAGTTGCTACAGGGACAGGGGCCTGAGCGTTAGCAGCAGGCGCATTGATGCTACCTTGAGGTGCTGCATTGCCAATAGTTGCATTTGCAGCAGGTGCAATCGCAGCCGCTGCCGAGGCAGCAGGTGCTGGAGCCGGAGCATTGGCAGCAGGTGCATTTGCATTCGGTGCTGCAGGTGCTACAGCAGGTGCATTGGCAGCAGGTGCTGGAGCCGCCATCGTTTGTGCCGGTGCACTAATCAGCGGTGCAGCAGCAGGAGCAGTGGCAGGAGCTAAAGTGGCAGGGGCAGCTGCAGGAGCCGCTGCTGGAGCTTTGGCCACAGGTGCATCGTCAGGAATATAAGGCTTAACTTGGCCGGCTACTGGGGCATTTTTCACTGTAGCACTTTTAACTGGGGCACTTTTAGCTTGAGCTGCAGCAGGTGGAGCACTGTTTACTTGTGTTGCAGCAGGCTTAGCGCTGTTTAATTGTTCAGGTGCTGTAGCTGCGTTTTGCGCTGCAGGTGTAGCAATATTAATGGTGTAGTTACGAGGCTGAACCTTAGTTTGTACAGCCTGCATACCTTGATCAGAGCTAATGGTGACATTGTTCTCAGCGGCATGTGCTATGGCGCAGACGTTGCCGAGCATGAGAGCTGCAGAACCTGCAAGCAGTGAAAACTTTTTGTTGAGCATTCAGATGCATCCTCTAAGTATCAGTGTGCCTGCTAAAGCAGACATGCCATGACTCATAAACAAGATCTTAGCCTGATTGTGAGTCTGTGTGATCTAAGATCTTAAAGATCAAGATCATTGTAGAGCGATTGTTACAGCTTAGATATAGCAAGATCTGTTCTAAGTGTATGTGTGATTAATGAAGTTAGTGATCTTAGCACATGCGCATAAGTGCATGGCGTGGTCTAAGTCACTATGATTAATTTTTCTGATCTATGGGACATGAGAATCCTAAGAAAAGATCTTAATGTCTTGGTACAGAAGATCCCAAAGAAAAGCCCCTTTAGGCATGGGTACATGCCTGTCAGTGGAAGATAAGATCTTATGGATCATAGATGAGATCGTTTCTAAGATCGTTAAAAGATCTCCTTAAGATCGCCTGAATAACTGATGTTTAAGGCAAAGATCGCCGCTAAAACAGCCATAAAAAGGCCTTAGAAAGGCATTTTTTAGCTAATCAGGATGAGAATGGGGCGATTTCCTGTATAATCAAGCATCCATTTGTTTTTGAGGTAACTGAGGCAAAAAATGGCTGAGAACTTAACCTACAAGGATGCTGGTGTTGATATCGATGCTGGTGAGGAACTGGTAGAGCGTATTAAGGGCCCTGTTAAGCGTACCACCCGTCCAGAAGTAATTGGCGGCTTAGGTGGCTTCGGTGCTTTAACTCGCATTCCTCAGGGCTACAAGGAGCCTGTGTTAGTTTCTGGCACTGACGGTGTTGGTACCAAGTTACGTCTGGCTATCGATCTTAAGCGTCATGATACTGTAGGCCGTGACCTCGTAGCTATGTGCGTTAACGATCTTATCGTTCAGGGTGCAGAGCCACTCTTATTCCTCGATTACTATGCAACTGGCAAGCTCGACGTAGACGTGGCTGCTTCTGTTGTAACCGGTATTGCTAATGGCTGTGAAATGGCAGGCTGCGCTTTAGTCGGCGGTGAGACTGCTGAAATGCCTGGCATGTATGAGACTGGTGACTACGACTTAGCTGGTTTTAGCGTAGGCGTAGTTGAGGCCTCCAAGATCATCGACGGCTCTAAGGTAAAATCTGGCGACACCATCGTTGCTATCTCTTCAAGTGGTCCACACTCTAATGGCTACTCTTTAATCCGTCACATCTTAAAGCTTGCAAACGTAAACCCAGATGCAGATAAGCTCCCATCAGGTCAGTCAGTTGCTGATGCTGTTATGGCTCCTACCCGCATCTATGTAAAGCCTCTGCTCAACCTCATTAAGAATGTTGATGTTCACGCAATGGCTCACATCACTGGCGGCGGCTTCTGGGAGAACATCCCACGCGTTCTGCCAGATAACACTGTTGCTACTATCGATGCTGCAACTTGGCAGTGGCCTGAGATCTTCGACTTCTTAAAGGCTAAGGGCAATGTTTCAACCTACGAAATGTATCGCACCTTTAACTGCGGTGTAGGTATGCTTGTGATCGTAGATGCTGCTGATGCTGATAAGACTGTAGAGCTTCTTAACGCTGCTGGTGAGAAGGCATGGGTTGCTGGTCAAATTACCACACGTGCTAATGCAGATGATAAGCAGGTTGAAATTCTCAACATGCAGGCTTAAGCTATACACATAAAGCACACTCTTGCCAGGAGGTGTGCACGAATAGGCTTTACTCGCTTTGAACGGCGGTAAAGCCTTTTTTATGCCCTTTTCATAGCATTTGCCCTATCAGCTCCCCTCTTCTAGTCGATAAATATCCCCTCTAAAGGCGCAACTAAGCCATTTTTCAATAAGCGAATAGCCGCGTTGGTATATTTACTTTCCTAATTTTAAAAATCCCATAAATAAGCGTTTTTTATATTTTTACGGGTAACAAGTAGTCATCTTGAGGCAGCTGACTTCAATTGACCTCAGTGCTCTTTAAATTGCTCTAAAAAGTGCATTAATCGCTCGAAAATCATCTTAAAATGTAAGCATAAATGTGCATATATTAAATTACTTGTAATACAACTTAGAAAATATTTTCACGCGATCTTGCTCTGATCTCTGAAACATATAGGCAAAACTAAGATCTTAAAGTCAGATCTGAGATCTTGAGATCTCAAAATGATAGGTGACTTGATCGGTCAGATCTTGATAAGGGATCATGGCTATGATCTTAAAAGATCAAAATAAACGATCTTGAGACTTTTTAAGATCGTGAGCTATCTACATGCCTTGGATCTCAAAACTCAGCAAAAGAACTTTTATATTGCCTCATTTTATGAGCTTAATGGGGGCAAGCGCTCAGTATTTCTGATAATCTTGCACTTAAGTGTAATGTTCTTGTTTCTGGCGATCTTAAGCACATATAGCCTTATGTAAGTCATATTAAGGAGTTTGAAGATCATAAGAGCTATCAACACCTTACTTTTTTAGATGACATTTAACCCCACTATTTTCATCTGTCATCAATGTCACGCCAGATTGAAGATCACGCTTTTGTCGCTGAATTAGTTCAGCTAAGCACACTTGTGCAGCGGATATACGCTAGTTAATAGCGGAGGTGAATATGTCTGGATACAAGAGTGTCACCAATAGCACCGACCTTGCTCTCGCTTTATACGAAGATGCTAGAGAAATGGTTTTATCAGGCCCTTTAGCATCAGGTATTTATCATGGTTGTAAGAGCATCCGCCGTCTTAGGATTTGTGTTGTGATGTTTGGCATTTTAGGATTAGGTTGTGTGTACTATCCTCAAGTGTTGCTGCCGGCATTGCTCGTATTTCCTGTGCTAATGGCAATATTCGTGTTGCCTCTTATCTACCTTAGCTTTGCTAACGTGTCACCAGGTATGGTCAATCGTGTGCGACGTCGCTACTTAGTTTTGGGCTTTGATCCTGGAATGCAAAGTCTGCATCTTAAGAACCGTTGTGCTCGCTTTGAGGGAGATAATGTTGAGATCCCTCGTCGTCGACCAAGGGTTTCTCCGATGTATACCATCAATCCTCAAAGACATAAGTCTAAGGGCGTACATACTGCATAGAGAGGAAAGCCCATTTTATTGGCTTGTAGTTATAGCTGAGGATCATCACCCAAGATCTTGGTGAACTTACTTTTTAGATCGCACAGTCAAAGCATAGGGACTTTATTAGCGCTCACAACGCAAGTTGTGGGCGCTAATAGTTTGTGGGCTTCATAGATCTTGTGATCAAGACTGAGATCTTATGATCAAGTGATACCATAGCAAGTAACTTAATATCAGAATTTATTGTAAGAATGCCATGATAAGTGATGGTAATTAAGAACTCTAGATCACAACCCTACGATCTTATGCAAGATCGGCATCATCGCCACAAGTGTACTTCCATGTAACTGTCGTTATTGCATCTGTGCTTATGTCGATGGAAGGCCGTTATTTTGCTGTTGCATGCCATGCAATAGAATATTATGTAGCTATGCTTAAGCTAAGTCTTTTACTAGACAATAGCCTAAAAATGATGAGTGAAAAGGGCAGTGCTCAATAGTTTGTATAGCATTTGTTCAACGGAAGGTGCTAATGCCAAAATCACAAGAGTCCTCTGCGGCAGAGGCTAAAAGTAGACTGCATAAAGTGTTTGGTCGAAACAAGAAAGATGCTAGTGACAGTGTAGAGGATCAGAAGGTAGAACAAGATCATGCAGCAAATGCTCAGGATCATAGTGGCAGTCAAGGTACTGCAGCTGATGATATTGAGTTAGTAGAGTGTGAGATCGTTGCAGATGCTGCTACTGATGCTAAAGAAAAGGGCTTTGGACAGAAGATTGCTAAAAGTACAGCCAACTTACGTGACCACATTACATCTGGCTTTGCCAAGAAAGTAAAGAAAGTTAAGGTTGAGCATGATTCTGATCTAAAAGATCGCTCTAAAAGTGCAGTTGATGCCGACGCTGAGGAATTCATCGAGGTTGTTCCTGATAACCGTGCCTTAGTCGTTGTGCATACTAAAGAGGAACTTAATGAAGCCCAAAAGAGCGGTGCAGAGCGAATCTTAGTTAAGGGCGAGCTGGGTAAGAAGCTGCATACATCCTTTAAAGCCTTACGCTCAATTGGCTCATCCTCTTTAAATACCTTAGCTTTGGTAATGAGTGGAGCGGCCTTATTTGCTCCTTTTACTGGTGGCGTCTCTTTGGGCGCTGCAGGTACAGTGATGGGGACAGTAGGCGCTGCGCTAACCGCAACCGCAATTGCAGCGATTTCTGCAATTGGTCTTGCGCTAGTGATTGCCGTGTTTAAGGGCTATGAAGAGGTACGTCTTGGTGGCGGAGGCATGGAGCTAGTCATCAAGAAAGGCAAGAAGAAAGATGGCGAGCCGGGCAATGAAACAACCGATACCGCCGATGAAAAGGCCGCAGCTGCCGATCAATGATAGGTTCGCTACTGGCGATAAAAAGGTTGCAGCCGATGAATAGGTTGCAGCCTATGAATAGGCTGCAGCCTATGAATAGGCTGCAGCTGCTGATGGCAACAACGCATAAAACGAGGCATCTTATGCGCATAAGTGAAGTCTAGAAAGAAGTAGCTTGCCTAAAGGCCGTGTTCCAGCAAAAAGGATTAGCTGGGGCTTGCCTCTGCCCAAAGCAAAAGAGCCAGGCTTAAGGATAAGTCTGGCTCTTTTGGTTATATGCCTTAGATGGCATTAGTAGTGGGTATCAGTGATGATAGCTTCGATACCGCGAATGAAAATATGGATGATGGTGGTGTGTACTTCCTGAATACGATCAGCATAGCCACTGTGTGGCACGATCAGGGGGATATCGCACATATCCTTAAGAACGCCGCCATCTTTACCTAATAGGCAAATGCTCTTCATGCCCTTGTCTTTACATACCTTGCAGGCTTCAATTATGTTCTTTGAGTTGCCTGAGGTAGAAATGCCTAAGAAGATATCACCTTGAGCGCCTACGCCTTGTACAAAGCGAGAGAAGATGTAGTCAAAGCCGTAATCATTACCAACACAAGTGATATGGCTAGGATCGCAGATAGCAATAGCAGGCAGTGATGGGCGATCACCACGATAACGGCCAGTTAGTTCTTCTGCAAAGTGCATGGCATCGCACATGCTGCCGCCATTACCAGCGCTAATTACTTTACCGCCATTACTAATGCTCTGAGCCATCAGCTCAATAGCTTGTTCAATCTTTTCTACAGCACCTTCACTTTGGAGATAGTTATCTACGGTGTTGCGTGACTCTTCTAGATCTTTGCGGATATCAAAATCAATGCGTGACAAAGTCTTGTCTCCATGTGATGAGCTTGGATAAATTCCTGCACTTCTCTTTTATAAGAGATTATGTGCCTCATTAAGATGATTATCCTAATGAGATAAGTATAAGGTCATTAGTTAGTTGCATGCAACTAACTTAAAGTGCATGCATATGAGCGCTTTTCTCATTGCGCAGTGCAAGGCAATACTCTTGTGAGCCTATAGCTAAGCATAGTGCTAAGGCTATCCGATAAACTGCCTATAGCTAAGGATAGTGCCTAGGCAATTCGATAAACGTCTAGTAGCTAAGGACAGTGCTAAGGCAATGTGATACACGGCCAATAGCTAAGGACAGTGTGGGGTATTGGTTGTTAATAACAGTATAGAGCTTAAGCTTGGCCAAGTACGCGGGCCTTCCACTCATTGTAGGCTTGCAGATCTTCAGCTTCGAGTGCTTCAAGGGCTTTGGTGAGCTTTTCATCTAAGAAGCGTTGCATAAGCTCGGCTTTTTGCGCACTAACACGGGCTTTGTATTCTTTCTTGCCTTCATCTTCACCTTTTTCAAGATAAGGGAAGGTGAACTCTTTAGACCAATTAGAGCCTGCAAGAGGATTGCCGTTCTCATCAGCGCCAGTTTTTACCGCTTGACCAAGACTTAACATGGTAGAGAGGTTTTTAGCGTGGCGACAGTCTTCAACATTCATGACCTTAAACTTAAAGCCTTGAGGTCGTTTCCAAGTGCCGCTAGTGCCTTTAGAACTCTCGATCTTTAAGTCAAAGGTAGACTGACCACCAGTCATGGCAAGATAAACTTCAGCCAGCAGCTCAGCGTCAAGTAACGCGCCGTGTTGTACACGGTGTTTGTTACTTACGCCAAAGATGTTACATAAGTTATCTAAGTTAACTAAGTGACCAGGGTGGAGCTTTCTTGCCAAGCTAACAGTATCAGTAACTGTAGCAATATCTGTGGTCTTTTCAGTAAGACCCATTAAAGAAAACTCTTTATCCATAAAGGAAGTATCGAACTTAGCGTTATGGATTAAGAGCTCAGAGCCACGGATGAAGTCAATAAAGTCATGGGCAATATCAGCAAACTTAGGCTTGCCTTTGAGCATGTCCCAAGTATAGCCGTGAACCTTGGTTGCCTCTTCATCAATAGGACGTTCAGGATCTAGGTAGACCTGTAAATGTCGGCCGGTGATCTTACGATCGATGATCTCAACACAACCGATTTCAATAATACGGTGATCTCCAGGAGTTCCGTCATCAGACTTACCTGTAGTTTCGGTATCGAGTGCAACCTGTCGTTTCACAAAGCCTCCGCAGCTTGGCAAATAACTTAATGTACAGATGTATTGTACCAAATGCCTACATCAGCATTGCATGATCTGTAAACATCAATCTTATCCATCTTATATAAGCTTATGCTTGCCTTTGTCTAGGAAAGAACATACCTCTGCCTAGAGGGCAAATGGTGAGGCAAGGGATCAAAATATGTCTTATTATATATGTAATATAAAATGTGTAATGCTGTAGGTTGTAAAACCATATAATCCACGGGCTTTGTCGCTTAGTGGTGGCAAGCAAAATGTGGGTATTGCAAAGTTACAATTTTTTTGCTTTCGTTATCGGATACGATATATATCAGGTTTTATCTGTTTTATAGTGTCTAAAAAAGAGTGCTTTCGTGAAACGTTCACCAAAATGAATACAAAAGAGGGCATTGGCGATAAAGTTGATCAGATAAACGATCTTTTTTTCAAAAAAGTTCCCAAGTTGATCTGACGATTCTTTGAAAATATGATGTATATCTCATTTTAAACGCGATAGATAAGCGCTTAGTTCCTTTAAATGACCTAAGTTTTGTATCTAGACTAGATACGTTATTTTGTTTTTATGAGTTGTGATAAAACGTTATATATAAGCCATTTGTCTTGTATACTAGTGATAGCATTAAGCGGCGCATTTTATAGGGTTTTGTTAGGGTAATAGAGTGTCTTTTGTTATAATGCAAACCGATTCAATGGGGTGTTACATTTAACACAACCTTTAGAGCCTTTTAATGGCAAAAGTTGACCACGTTTATTAAAACTGAGCTTGGTGCCCACGATTTAGTAAATGCAGGGAAACATCTTGCTAAACCCAAAAACGCCTAACGCGTTTTGTGAGCATATTGAATCTTTAAACTGGGTTTTTCACCGCATAAAAGCTGATGTAGAGCTTTGGTATCGCTCCAGCTACCCTTTTTAAGGTTGCGGACGTCGCCTGATGGCTGTGGTATTGCCGTTTGGCGTGGTTATAGGTCCGATGCGGAATCTTTTTATGAGAGTATCGGATGAAAGAAGTTTTTGTTTTCACTGACGGTTCTTGTCTTGGCAATCCTGGCCCTGGTGGCTATGGTGCGGTACTAAAGTATAAGAACATGGTGAAAGAGCTGTCTAACGGTTATGAAAGAACCACTAACAATCGCATGGAAATCCTTGCAGTTGTAGCAGCTCTAGGCTGTCTAAGAGAGCCTTGTGCGGTACATATTACTACCGACAGTCAATACGTTAAGAATGGTATCTCTTCTTGGATACATGGCTGGAAGAGAAATGGGTGGCTTACTTCAACTAAGCAACCTGTGAAGAATGTTGAGTTATGGAAGCAGCTTGATGAGCTGGTTGCAAGACACAATGTTCAGTGGCATTGGGTTAAAGGTCATTCAGGTCACGCTGAGAATGAACGCTGCGATGAACTTGCCCGTACTGCTGCTTCAGGTCAAAACGCTCCTTTACAAAAGGACGATACCACCCCTTAAAGATATGGTTACAGTATCTTTTTTTTTCTTAAGGTGTTGAAACTCTAAAGCTTTACAAAAGACTTTACTAAGGGAATTAAGCTCTTGGATGAACCATATTTGGTTCATCACCTGTTACGCATGCAGGATAAGAGCATTTCAATGAGGAACCTAATCGAGGTTTCCTGTCTTTCAATTGGATTTTAGTCGCATCGTGCGACTTGGTTTAATTTAAGGCTTAGTTAGTTTAACGATTAGTTGGGCTCTTGCATTAAACCACTATTAGCTTGAGGGCAGCTCTGCTCTTATTAAATGAGCAGACACATAGTCTCAAGCTCGCATGTACAGTTCATTACGCGAACTTTCAGCTTCAATAACAATCACAAGCTGTTTACAAGCTGCTTAGCTCATTGCGCTAAAGCACTTAGGGTAGTTTTTTTTTCTAAAACATGCCTTTAGTGCAAAACATGCAGGGATTTGAATACAAATGAAAGGTTTGCATTCAAAACTTTTTACCGTGTATGTAAAGGTGCTTGTGTAGCTAAAAGAGTTTAATTTCGCGCCAATGCTGATATAACCAAGTGTTCTAGCGTAAATCTAGAGCTTGAAAGTTACTTTTAAGCTAAAAAATAGCTTGCGCTAAGTTTGTCATGTTTTTTCAAGACTAAGATGCGACAAACCAAAAGAGCACGAGGTTCTCAAAGTTCAAATTCACAGTACTTAATGGTCAAACTTCTTTTGCCAAGTACTGATTGAAAAAGCTTTGGGATGCTTTTTTTACAGTCCTTATCTTCTCTTTTGGGTCGAGTTACGTGCTCACCTTAATGCGTTTTCAAAGAGATAAATTGGACTGCTGCGTGTTAAACAAATGGCATTTATGCCAAGTGATGGTGGAATGATTAAGAAAACCTTTATTGTTTTTCTCAGCTCAATCCTGTTCTTTGTCGCCGGCTGTACTACTGATAGCTATATCGACAAGAAATCTTCTGAATCTGAAGTAGCAAATGTAACTAAAGCTACTCAAGTAACTAAGAGCGCTGAAGAGCTCTTATTTAACCCATCTAAGGAGTACGGCTCCTTATGGGAGAGCGATCTCTTTGCTGATGATCGTTTTACTTTAAAGATTAAGCTTAGCGACTCTGAAAAGCTTGAAGCTAAGAAACTGGCCCGTTCCTTTGAGTCTCATATGGATCGCGCCAAGATCTTTATGCATTACCTGCTCACTGAGCTTGAGGCTCGCAATCTGCCAGCCGAGCTTGCAGCTGTTCCTCTTGTAGAGAGCGGCTTTAAGGTTCGTGCTCGCTCCTATGCTGGTGCCCACGGCCCATGGCAGTTTATGCGCCGTACTGGTAAGAGCTTTGGCCTTAAAGTCACCTCTCATTATGACGAGTTTTACGACTTTGTTACTTCTACTCAGGCCTCTTTATCTTATTTAGAGCACCTGTACAAAGAGCTCAACCAAGATTGGGAATTAGCTTTAATTGGCTACAATCAGGGTGAGTTTGGCGTAAAGAAGGCAATTCGTGCAGCTAAGCGTAATGGCGTTAAGAACTTAAGTGCTGAGAATTTACAACTGACTCGTGGTGCGCGTACTTACTTAAAGCGCTTTAGAGCCTATGCAGCAATCTTACAAGAGCCTGAGGCTTTCGGTGTATCACACCCTGAGGTAGATAACCGTATTGCTTTCAAGCGTGTTGCAATTGGCGATCGCGTGCACTCCATGTCAGAGGCCGCTAAGATCGCAGGTGTTGAACTTGATGATTTAAAGCACCTCAATGCAGGGTTCTTAACCGACTCTTTAAAGTCTGATAGCCACCGTGGTCTGTTAATTCCATCAGAGCATGCTCTGCAGTTTGAACAGGCTTTAGGCTTAGTAAGCGGCTCTCCTGTTGGTAAGGCCTATACTAAGGTTGCTGAGCACAAGTCTCACACTAATGGCTAAACAAAGCTAGCAAGGTAGGTAGAAGCGATATACGGCTTTTGCCAGCCCAACAAAAAAAAGACCCAGGATCACCAACATGATCCTGGGTCTTTTTGTTTTTAGGCAACCTAAATCAATAGTCATCAAGAAGTTTTGCCTTTGTCAGCGCTGAGATCTTATGACTATATACAAGATAGCGATCTTATTAACCTGGGCACAGATGCGATCTTATGACCATATACAAGATGGCGTTCTTATTAGCCTAGGCACTGATGCGATCTTATGAACCTGTACGTGTGCGTGATCTTGTGGGATATGGTGCTACAAGAGATAAGATCGCAGATGGTACTGATTACAGCGGGATTTGATGGCCAGTGTAGGTAAGGACATGAGACGAAGTATCGTCAGTGCTCATACGGTTGTTAGAGAGATTGCGCTCTAACAGATCATCGCTATTATAGACACGACCACGCTTAGAGCCCATCTCAGTTAAGATCGTGCAAATCTCTTTGAGCTCATTGAAGTTGATGTTTTTACGAGCGTACAAACACAGTGGCTTTTTGACCGCCTTGTTTTGATAGATAAGCTCATAGCGGAAAGTTTTATTTGATGCCTGATAGTCTCCTCTAAGTAGAGATCTATCAATGATAAGAGCAGAGTTTGGCCTCTGCAAAATAAGTTTGCGGCCCTCTGCTATGGATGATACGGCCTCAATTTGCACCTCATTAGTAAGATGCAGCATTTGTATTAAAGAGAACTGCTCATCAAGCAAATGCTCTTCTTCACATACAGTAAAGAGCTTTAACTTATTAAGTTCATCAACATCAAGCTTAAGCTTGGATACGCCAGAGTGTGGGATGTCTGTAGAATGCGAGATCTCTGCATACATCTTAGATGAGAAGAGCTTGATACTAGAGAAAGACTCACTACCACTCAAACGCTGACCATCTGAGACGAAGGCATTAATGCAACCGTTACCAAATTGCTCATAGAGCTCATCATGAGAACCATAGATGATAGAAAGCTCCAGTCCAGTACGATTAAGCACTAGCTCTTTAAGCCTACCCGGCATCTTGTCTTTATCCATTGAGGAGAGAAGGCCTAGTCGTAGCGTAGAGCCAAGATTGCGGTTTACTCTTTGAACCTTCTCAGTGAGCTCCTCGACCTCTTTGAGGATGTGACCCGCGCGATCATACAAAAGCTTACCTGCAGGAGTCACCTCAAAACTGCGACCAATACGGTTAATCAAGGTAACATCAAGCTCTTTTTCTAAGTTCTTAATTTGCATAGATAGAGCAGGCTGAGTGATAAAGCACTCTTTAGCTGCCTCGGTAAAGCTATGCTTATCTACTAAACAAATGAAGTAGCGAAGCTGTTGTACTTGCATTAAGACAACTCCAAACTAGAAAAAGGGCCGCACAAACTATCAGGGTTTGCGCAAAAATGCCAATTAAAGCGTATACCTGCAACGTTTGCGCAAAAACGCCAATGTAAACGCATACCTTTAGAGGTCGGCGCTGTTAGGCTACCTTTATTAATTTGGGTAGCCATACAGACTTAGTCGCCTAGCCTTAGCTATCCTTAGCTTTTGGCTTGGCCGCACAGACTGAGCTTGAGCTTGCCTGAGCTAGCCTTAGCCTTTGGCTTGGCCGCACAGGCGGAGACTGAGCTTGCCTGAGCTAGCCTTGCGCTTGCTTGCACAGTCTGGGCTTGAGCTTGCCTGAGCTTTAGATAGTGATGTTGTTCTCTTTGAGAATGTTTAAAAGGTCTTCTTCACTGTAGACAGTAATGCCAAGCTCATTGGCCTTATCAAGCTTAGATCCAGCCTCTTCACCTGCAACCACAGCAAAGGTCTTTTTAGAAACAGAACCTGAGACTTTAGCGCCTAAAGACTCTAAAAGCTCTTTAGCCTTATCGCGCTTTAAGGTAGCTAAGGTGCCAGTAAGTACGAAAGTCTTGCCTAAATATGGCTTATTGTCAGCGTTCATATCGCTAACTTGTTCGCACTCGCTGAGCTCTAACTTAGCCTCGTTGATAAGACGATCTATAACAGTGATGTTATGTTCTTCTTTAAAGAAATCGACAATGTAACGAGCGGCTACTGAGCCAATGTTTGGAATGCTCTGCAGCTTCTTCTCGTCAGCGGCAATTAAATCCTGAATGGTGCGGAAATTAGAGGCAAGGATCTTAGCAGTGGTGGTGCCGACTTCACGAATTCCTAAAGCATAGATGAAGCGGTTTAAAGGACGCTTTCTTGAACCATCGATATTAGCAATGAGCTTCTTAGCTACAGTCTTGCCTAAGAAGCGAGTCTTGCTCTCTTCATCCTTGCTTGCTGATTCAACTAATAGCTTTTCAAGTTTATCTTCAGTAAGAGTGTATAAATCGGCAATATTGTGAATGAATTGCTGATCGATTAAAGCCTCGGCCAAACGCTCGCCTAAGCCATCGATATCCATAGCAGCACGCTCTACATAGTGCTCGATAGCCTGACGCTGCTGTGATGGGCAGAATAGGCCACCAGTACAACGGTAGGCTACACCATCGCCCTCGCGCTCTAAGGCAGAACCGCACTCAGGGCAAACGCTTGGGAACACCACATCAGTTAGGGTAGCGCCTTCACGCTTTTCTAAGACAACTCCAGCAATCTGTGGAATTACGTCACCGGCACGACGGACGATAACCATATCGCCAACCTTAATGCCTAAACGCTTGATCTCAGATTCGTTGTGCAGTGTGCAGTTAGAGATGGTTACGCCGCCTACATAGACAGGGTCAAGACGGGCAACAGGGGTTACTACACCCGTACGTCCTACTTGGAAGTTAACGGCCAAAAGCTTGGTCATCTCTTCTTCAGGTGGGAACTTATAGGCAATAGCCCAGCGAGGAGCTTTAGCAGTAAAGCCCATCTCTTCTTGCATCTCTATGCTATTGACCTTAAGTACGGTGCCATCTATGTCGTAGTTTAAGGATGGACGTTGTGCACCAGTGTCGTTGTAGAACTCTCTTAAGCCCTCAAGGCCACGCACTACTCGAATAAGAGGATTTACCGGTAAACCTAAGCTCTTAACGTACTGTAGACGGCCATACTGAGTGTGCGGCATGATAGTAGAGTCTGATGATCTAGAATCAAGGCCACCTTCTTTTAAAGACTCAGGCTCATCATCCATGTAGCACTGACCGATATAGTAGGCATTGAAAGTGAGCGGGCGTGAGGCAGTAATCTTTGGATCTTGTTGACGTAAAGAACCAGCTGCAGCATTACGTGGGTTAACAAAGGTTTTTTGGCCGCGCTTAGAGGCCTCTTCGTTCCACTTTTTAAAACCGTCGCGTGGCATAAAGATTTCGCCACGAACATCTAAATAGTCAGGAATCTTTTGTGCAGCAAATTCATCTTGAATGCCTAAAGCCTCTTGCTGCTCTTTAGTGAGTAAGCTCAGTTTTAAAGGAATAGAGTGAATGGTTTTGACATTAGCAGTCACATCTTCACCAGTGGTGCCATCACCACGTGTTGCTGCACGAACTAAGATGCCCTTTTCATAAATGATGGAAACAGCCAAGCCATCAAGCTTTGGCTCTACGCAGTACTCAACCTCAGAGCCAGATGACTCAAACATACGCTTGTTAAAAGCGCTCAGTTCTTCGTCATTGAAGATATCGCCTAAGGACATGAGCGGGAATTTGTGCGCAACTGGTGCAAAGGTATTTAAGAGGCCATCACCAACACGTCTTGTTGGAGCATCGGCATCTTTAAAGTCAGTCTTGGCCTCGATTTCCTCAAGCTGACGATAGAGACGATCGTACTCAGCATCAGGAACGATAGGGTTATCAAGAACATAGTAAGCTTTTGCATAGCGGTTGAGCTTCTCAACAAGCTCACGATAGTTCTCGTAAGTTGGCTCTTCGTTCTGAGCTTCAATCAAAGAAAGTAGATCGTTCATCCAAAAAACCTCAGAGTGCATGACTAAGCAGCAGTGCAATTAGAGACAGCGCTAAGCTGATAGTTAATGCTTGGCAAGTGCAACAGCTGCTGATTGATTATTCGTCCATAATGGCGAGTATCAGTAGTTAACTACTAATGTAAGAGTACATGTTACAACGCCTAAGTGTGAAAGTACGTGTAACGCAAAAATTTCCTAGCTTATCTGTCTATGGCTGCTTTGCCTGACTAGAAAATGCTGTGGTCATCTTACGTATGCAGATATGAAAACGCCGCAGTATCTGCGGCGTTAGAAAGTCAGTAACTAAGCTTTAGTTAGCTACCAATAGTGTTCAAACCCTCATCGTAGTCTTGCAGCTCTGCTGCAATTGCATCTAAGTGGCTAGCCTCAAGTGGGCGGCGATGCTGGTCTTCAATACGACCACCAAGACGATTGATGAAGATTTCAGTAGCCATACGTAAGGCCTTAAAGTAGGCAAATCCCTTGCCCTTAGCAGGCAGACTCATATAAAGAGCAATAGCTGAGGTCTGATAGTTCTGCATATTCTCAGGGAAGTAATATGGAGCTTCCATTGAGCAGATACGGAATACCTCATTTTCCTTAGTAGAGGCGTTTTCATAGACAAAGTAAATCTTAAGATTGTCTTTGATAAAGCCCTGAATGAAGCCGTATTGATTGCACAGCTCTTCTATGTCCTCGCCTAAATAAGGCTTACCAGGCTCAGCAGACAAGATAATCTCGTAAACACTTAAAGGAGTGGATCGGCCATTGTTGCCTTTAGAGAGGTTAACCTCTTCAATACCAGCATCAGCAGCAGCTTTCTTCATGTTGTTGACGCTTACAGAGGCATTGTTCTTTAAGCCACCAATGCTGTCATCATAGTCATACGGTAGTGATACTTTATGCGCTTGATGTTTAGCTGATGGGCTGTTAATTGGCTCGATGTCCATGTCATCAGCTCTATCAGAGCTTGGGGTGTCAGCAGTAACGATACGTACTTTGCCAACGTGCTCAGACTTAGAGAGTTCTTGATCGCGCTTGTTGTTCTTCTTAAGACGGCGGTTTTGTGGCTTACCTGAGAACCATAGTCCGTGCATTATAAAGAGGAATATACATACAGCACCCACAATCAAAACAATGGAGCTTGGGTCGGTGAATGAAGACATCTGATACCTCTAATGCAAAAAACACAACGGCTAAGTAGGGAGCTGATTAAACCACAAGATAGGTCATCAATAAAGATGCTAGGAGCAAGAAAAAGCTAGTAGGAGACTAAAGAATAGTTCCACTAACGCGCTTACATAAGCGCTCCTCATGTGTCTGGTCATTATAACCTAAATAATTAAGCCAATTCTTAGGGACAAAGAATAGCGTAAATCAACGCTACTATCCAAAGCCATATGGTTCTTAAGTGCAGCATGACTGCCTTAATCGTGAATGAAGCTCTTAGCTTATGGGATTTAGTTGATTTAAATGTGATGTAGCCTTAAGTTAAGCAAGATAGTGGGTACGATTTGGTGCATTTAGGCAGAAAAGAGACTTTAACTAAGTTTTAGCAAAGACATATAGGCTAATCTTTAGCTCACAATAAGATAGGTCACTGCTTGGCACTTGCTATAAGTAGTGAGGGTTTAATGCTGATAAGTTGATGATGGTAAAAGCTGTCTAGATTTGGTCACGCAGGAGTATGGGGCAATGAGCAATCAAGCGATAGGTAATTCTGAAATCGGAATTTCAAGCATGTTTAATTACATTCAGGAGGGCTTTAGACTTGCCTTAACACCTGAATGCCGTCTGTATGTAATCATACCGATCCTCATTAATATCGTGGTGCTTTCAGCTGGAGGCTATCTGCTCTTTACCGTTATTTACAGCTTCCTTGAGAGCTATGTAAATGCTTTGCCAGAGTTTTTATCTGCTCTGGCCTATTTAATTCAGCTGATTCTCTTTTTATCGATTGGCTTTGTCTTCGTCTACATCTTTTCTATGGTAGCGATCATCATTGCCTCTCCTTTTTATGGCTTGCTTGCTGAAAAGGCTGAGTCTTTAATTCGCGGTGAGAATGCGCTTAATGGCGATGACGGATTTGCTGCAATCATTAAAGATGTGCCTCGTATTTTAAAGCGCGAACTTCAAAAATTAGGTTTCTATCTGCCACGCTTATTAGTCTGTGTCGTGATTTCCTTTATCCCTGTGGTTAATCTCTTAGCACCTTTTGCTTGGTTCTTATTAGCCGCATGGATGATCGGTATTCAATATGTGGACTATTCATACGATAACCACAAGATTCCATTTAAGCAGATGCGTCAGGAGCTAAGCCATCAGCGCCTTGCTACCTTTACTTTTGGTGCTTTAATTTCATTAGGCATGAGCATCCCTGTATTAAACTTGCTACTTCCTCCTGCAGCTGTGTGTGCGGGCGCTCGATACTATGTAGAAATGCAAAAGCGTTTTTCTATAGATTCTGTGATGCGCTAAATGCTGGTAAGATAGACTACATGCCTATAATGATGTACTAAGCTAAGCTAAGACATAGTGCCTAAATTACTTTTAAGCGGTTGAAAGCACTGTATTGAGATATTGGCTTTTGTAAGCACAAGGCTTAGTTAGTACATTAATTGCGGCAATGACGCTCAAAGAATCTTTTCTTTGCAGTGTGTTTGTGTCTATGGGCAGCGTTTTAGGAGGTTGACATGTATACCATGTCTGGAGTGACTGTATCAGAGGGCGTAAGCGAGGGCGTTGCTTATGTACTATCTGACGGATCTGAGGCTCATTCAGTTGATGTAGTTGCAACCTTTAGTGCCTCTGATGAGTGCCTTAAGTATCGTCGAGCTAGCCGCGACTTTGCCGCTAAGCTCAATAATGCTGCAAACGGAACAGTTCCAGATAAAGTACGTGACCTCTTTGGTGCTGTAGCTTCATACATCACTAATAACGCTAACATCAATGAGATCGATGCTCTTATCTATGATGGCAATAGCGCATTAGATGCCGCTAAAAGCGTGCTTTTACCAAAGATTGCTCGTTTTTCAGAAGCAGCCTCTTTTGATGATGAGGATAATGAGCACAAGTCATTACAAGATCAAGAAGATGATTGGGAGATGCAAGTGTCTTCCAATGAGTTGCGCTCTTTAATGCGCGACTTCATTGGTACCATTAGTGCCTCTCCAAGCGCTAATGATGATGTGCCTAAGCTCAATCGTCCAAGCGTCATTATTGCCAACGATTTAAGCCCAGCTCGCTTCCTCGCTTTACGTACCGATATGGTAAGAGCTGTGGTGCTTGAAGGAGGGCAGGCCTCTGGTCACTTAGGCACAGTGCTAAGAGATTTGTGCATTCCTGCTGTATATGAGGTTAAAGGCGCTTTAACCATTAAAAATGGTGAAGACCTCTTAGTTGATGCTACCCGTGGTACCGTTTTAGTTTCTCCTCCACAAGAGGCAGCTCGTTCCTTAATTGAGCAGCAAGACTACTACACTGCGCAAGAAAACGATGTGGTTATTGAGGACAATCCAGCCGTAACCGTAGCTGGCTCTTTAGGCGCTATTGGTGAAGTTGACCATATGGCCCGTTGCATTAACCACGGACTAGGTCTGTTACGTTCAGAATTCCTCTTTTTAAGCTATCACCATCGTCCAACTGTAGACGAGATGGTGGCAACTTTCAGCGCTATCTTTAATCGCGTACCAAAGAAAGCCCCTTTAACTGCTCGAACCTTTGACTTTGCAGGCGATAAGCAACCGTTATTTAGTGTCGAGTTAGATGAAAGCGGTGCTTTACGTAAATACGGCGCAAAGGTTGGCTCTAAGCTCATTAAAGATGAGATTAAGGCCATGTTGCTTGCATCTGTAGGTAGAGAGATTTATATCGTCTTCCCGCTGATCACTCGTATTGGTGAGGCTCGTTCATTACGTGGCTTAATTGATGAGGCTGTAGCTGAATTAAAAGCTGAGAATAAGCCAATTGGCAATCCTCATCCTGCCTTAATGATTGAAACTCCTGCTGCTGTGCTCTCTGCACGTGCTTTTGCTGCTTTTGGCGAGATGTTCGTTATCGGCACTAGTTCTTTATCTGAGTATGCTGCTGCACCTCGTCCACCTGAGGAGTATTTCACTCCTGCCTTAGCAAAGATGATTGCTATTGCCTGTAAGGCAGCTCGCGATGAGGGAGTAAAAGTAGGTATGGCTGGTCGCTTTGCACGTCGTACTGAGCTATTACCATTGTTCCTCTCATTAGGTGTAAGCTATATCACCACAGATGCCACCTCACTGCAGAGTGTCAGAAAGGAGTTACAAAAACTCACCGATAACGGCGTTACTCCTGTGTTTAAAGATGAAGTCTATGCTCAGGTTATGGAGGCCTCATCAGCCCGTGAGCTGCATGATCTTATCTTCCAAGATAACGCTTCTGCCTAAAGAATCAACATACAAGTACTACTTTCATCATGCCTATAGCTTTCTAGGCCTTTACCATTTGATAAGAGTTAACAACGGAGAATATTAAATGGGTTTCTTCTCGCAATTATTCAAACGCTCCGAGGGCAGTTCTTCTGCATCTTATGAGGCACCAGTTGTTAATGTAAATGCTGATGTTACTTTATATGCTCCAGTCTCTGGTACTTTGATGCCGCTAGGTGATGTCCCTGATATCGTGATCTCAGAAATGGTAATGGGTGAGGGCGTTGCAGTAGTGCCAGAGAGCGAATCAGTTGTTGCTCCTTGTGATGGCATCATCTCGCGACTGCTGCCAACTAAGAATGCGTTTGCAGTGCGTATGGAGAATGGTCTAGAGGTCTATGTAAGTTTTGGCGTTGAGTCCATGGAGACTCAAGGTGAAGGCTTTACTGTAAAGATGGCCATTGGCGATGAAGTTAAGAAAGGCGATGTCGTACTCATTGCAGACTTACGCACACTCTCTCAGAGACTTAAGTCCACCATCGTGTCCATGATTGTAATACGCTCCTCAGGCAAGCTTGATAAGGTAGTTCCTGCCTCAGGCAAGGTCACTGCGGGTCAAAGTGCTGCAATTTGGATTAACCTTAAGCACTAACAAAGCCTCATCGCAAACTAAGCAGCTGCGCTTATCTCAATAACCACATCTACAGCACGCAGCTGCATAAATACCCATCGTATCCCCATACAGTTGCATCACTGCCCCTCGTATCCCATACAGCTGAATCAATACCCCTCATATCCAACACAGCAGCATCATGCTCAAGCTGCGTCTAGCAGCCACTATTAGTTCATTGCAGCTTATTGCTGAGCCACGCAGTCACTCAGGTATAGCCAATTCATAGCTGCGCTCACTCTTCTTTAGATTCTTGCTATTGAGCCTCATTATTATTCTTTAGTTTTTTTAGCCTGTTTTTGAGCTTTTTCGTAGACTTCTGCCGCAAACTCAAAACTTGCATAAGACTTTTGTGCGCTGTTATCGTGTGCTCTAAAGCTAAGGTAAGGGGTGCTTACAGCTATGGCCTTAAGATATCTACTTTCTGATAAAAAAGCAGAATGTACTTTGTCGATTTTAGGAAGGTAGTTATAGAGCTTGGAGCTATTGATGATTTGGGGTTGGTGAAATGAAAAAAGCCTGTCAAATGACAGGCTTTTTTCTAGGCCAGCCTCATTAGAGACTGGCTTTAAATTGCTATGAAAGCTGAAGATTAGATGTTAGCAACGATCTCTTCAACAGTCTTCTTAGCATCGCCGAAGCACATGAATGAATTATCCTTGAAGAATAATGGATTCTGTACGCCGGCGTAACCAGCATTCATAGAACGCTTGAAGATAACTACGTTGCGAGCCTTCCAAACCTCAAGAACTGGCATACCAGCGATTGGGGAGTTTGGATTCTCTAAAGCGGCTGGGTTTACGGTATCGTTAGCACCGATAACGAGTACGGTATCGGTATCTTCGAAGTCATCATTGATTTCATCCATTTCAAGAACGATATCGTATGGAACCTTAGCCTCAGCAAGTAATACGTTCATGTGACCAGGTAAACGGCCTGCTACTGGGTGAATAGCGAAGCGAACGGTGGTGCCACGAGCCTGTAACTTCTCAGTTAAGGATGCAACAGCAGCCTGAGCCTGTGATACAGCCATACCGTAACCTGGAGCGATGATAACTGAAGAAGAGTTCTTTAACAGATCAGCAACTTCAACAGCCTTTAACTCATGGTACTCGCCGATTTCCTCGTCGGAGTCTGCAGCAGCACCTTCGTTACCGAAGCCGCCAGCAATAACAGAGATGAAGGAGCGGTTCATAGCCTTACACATGATGTAAGACAGAATAGCACCTGAGGAACCTACTAATGCGCCAGTAACGATTAAGAGGTCGTTTGACAGCATGAAGCCTGATGCAGCTGCAGCCCAACCTGAGTATGAGTTCAGCATTGAGATAACAACTGGCATATCAGCACCACCGATAGCAGCAACTAAGTGCACACCAAAGGCAAATGCGATAAGAGTCATCAGAACGAGTGGGATGATGGATGGGGTATCAGCAGCCATGAACCATACGCAGAGCAGTACGGATACGATGATGCCAGCCAGGTTGAGGTAGTGACCGCCAGGCAGCATTAAAGGAGCTGACTTGAATACGCGTAACTTAAAGGTACCGTTGAGCTTACCGTAAGCAACGATAGAACCAGTGAAGGTTACAGCACCGATGAAGATACCTAAGAAGATCTCGATAAGGTGGGTGTTTAACTCACCAGAGGTCATCTCAGCAGCGTGGCCAGCTGCAGCTGCAGCCTGCTCAGCAGCTTCCATCATAGCAACGATAGTTGCCTGAGAAGCGCCAACAGGGATAGAAACAGCGTCAGATGCAACAGCGCCTAACTCGAAGTAAGAGTTGAAACCAACTAATACAGCAGCTAAACCTACAAATGAGTGCAGACATGCAATCATTTCTGGCATCTGGGTCATTGCTACACGCTGAGCAACGTAGATACCAATTGCAGCACCGATGATCATAGCTACGACGATTAAGCCGAAGCCAAGACCGGTTTCTACCTGAGCAAAGGTTGCAAGCAGTGCGATGCCCATACCGAACATGCCGGATAAGCAACCGTACTTAGCAGTTTCCTGCTTAGATAAGCCAGCTAAGGCTGCGATGAAGAGCAGAGCGGCCAAAATATAGGCCATGTGAATTGGACCTGCTACCATTTTTTATATTCTCCTGAACCTTATGCCTGTTTCTTGAACATAGCCAGCATACGGCGAGTTACAGCAAATCCACCGAAGATGTTGATGGAAGCGATGAGAACGCCGATAAATGCAAATAAGGCGATGATGAAGCTGCCAGAGCTAATCTGGAGCAGAGCGCCAACAACGATAATGCCTGAAATAGCGTTAGTAACAGCCATTAAAGGTGTATGCAGAGAATGGGTAACATTCCAAACTACGTAGTAACCTACTACACATGACAGTACGAATACGGTGAAGTGTGGTAAGAACTTCTCAGGGGCAAACAGACCGATAAGAGCGAACAGAACGAGGAAGATACCTGCAACAGTGCCCTTAAAGGTATTTGAAATCTGACGCTGCTCAACCTTCTGAACAGGAGCTGCAGCAGCCTGCTGTGCAGGAGCGGCAGAAACGCTGATTGGTGGAGGTGGGAAGGTGATTTCGCCCTGCTTAGTAACACTCATGTTACGTAAGATCACATCTTCAAAGTCGATGTCGATGTTGCCATCCTTGTTCTTAGAGAGGATCTTAACGAGGTTTACTAAGTTGGTGGAGTACAGCTGTGAAGACTGTGCTGGCAGACGGCATGCTAAGTCGGAGTAACCGATGATCTTAACGCCATTCTCGGTAACGTGAATCTTGCCTTCCTGGGTCAGTTCGCAGTTACCGCCAGTTGCAGCAGCAAGGTCAACGATAACTGAACCTGGCTTCATGGACTCAACCATTTCCTTAGAAATGAGTCGTGGAGCCTTCTTGCCTGGAATAGCAGCGGTAGTGATGATGATGTCTACATCTTTAGCCTGAGCAGCGAAGAGCTCCATCTCAGCCTTGATGAACTCATCAGACATTACCTTTGCGTAACCATCAGATGAACCGCCTTCTTCATTCTTAAAGTCTAACTTTAAGAACTCACCGCCCATTGACTTAATCTGGTCGGCAACTTCAAGACGGGTATCGAATGCGCGAACAATAGCGCCTAATGAGTGAGCAGCACCGATAGCGGCCAGACCTGCTACACCTGCACCGATAACCAGTACCTTTGCTGGAGGAACCTTACCAGCAGCGGTAACCTGACCAGTGAAGAAACGACCGAAGTTGTGAGCAGCTTCGATAACAGCACGGTAACCAGAAATGTTAGCAGTGGATGACAGAGCGTCCAAAGCCTGTGCACGTGAGATACGTGGGACCATGTCCATTGCCAGGACATTGACTTTCTTCTCGTTGAGCTTCTGTACGAGCTCAGGATTCTGTGCAGGACGGATGAAGCTTACTAAGGTTTGACCCTCTTTCATAAGCTTAATTTCATCGTCGGTTGGTGCATTGACCTTGAAGATCATGTCGCTTGACCAAACTTCGCGACCGCGAACAACCTTTGCACCTGCAGCGCTATAGGCAGCGTCGTCAAAGCTGGCGTCGGCACCGGCACCGGACTGAACTGCAACCTCAAAGCCCAACTTGATGAGCTTGGTTACGGTATCAGGAGTGGCGGCCACTCTTGTCTCGCCTTTCAAGCTCTCTTTTGGAATACCTATCAGCATGGCTTCTTCCTGTTAAAAATGAATTACTTTACTTCTTACCAAAGTCAATGACTAACGGTTTCTGACTTAATAAGTCAGCAAGAAAATTACATCTGGAAATGATGCTACGAAGCGCGGCAAACAGCAAGATTTTTAAAGTCAGATTTAGAGCAAGCACACAAAATAAAAGGCGTGTTTTGCAAGCAATCATGATCGAGAGCTTGCTTAGTTAAATCTCACTTTGCAAACCTTAAGAGCATGCATCTAATAATGATCGACACAAGGCCAAAACATCATTAAGTGCACTTCTTTAGGGTCACTCATATTCAAGCGGCAAAATGCAACGCAAAATGTAGTATCAAATTTATAGCTTAGCTAGATAAAACTAAATGTTGCTAGACCAAGCTCAATGAATGCTCAAGAGCAATGGACTTATAGTCCTCGAGACTAATAGGCCATAGGGCCATAAGTCCGTTGCTCTACTGGCGATCACTTAAACAAGATGTAAAACTCTTAGTTAAGCTTAAAACCTTACTCTGCCAAGAGTGAGGTAACTGCTTTGATAATGCGCCGTGATCTTATGACAAGGCATCTAAAAAGGGTATGTTTTGAACGCGGTTTTGGGGCGATTTCGCTCTAAAACTATGTCAAATCTTTTTAAAGAGTGATCTAAATCAAACTTTGCCTTAATCATAGTGACAACAAAACATTATGGCACAGTTTTAAATTCTGAACTTTCGGCTAGATCTCATAAGTGAACAATGGTTTTACAAAGCGCCAATTATGCTTAGTAATTTGTTGCTACATCTGACTTGGCAGCTATAAAGCAAGACAAAGAGCTTGTCAAAAGGCACTTTTTAGAAGGCTAATTTAAGTTAAAACTACCAACTTAGATTTACATGTCATATCAAAATGGCGATCGTGACACTAAAAAGTCTACCTGTGCTCTTATTGACTTATCAGAGAGGAGTTCCACTAGTTTTATGGTATTAGCTTTGGTGTTGCTAGTAGCTTGTTTCGGTTAATTGTTCTTAGCAATGGCGTGGGCTTTTGAAGTTTTTGCATTGAATACGGCTATAAAAGCATGGACAATGCGCATCCCTGGCAAGTTACGACGTAGGCTAATAACTTATCTATCCTCAAGATCACAGCTTGATAGTGCCTAAAAATGGCGTTTGTGAGATGTCTTTTGTGTTAAAATCGCTTGATTTCGATTTAGAGATCAAAAGAGCGCAGGGGCGATAAATTACATTTGTTTGTATCTACAAGATCACAGGATCATGAGCTTGCTGATTTTGACTATCGATCCGTTACTGATGCGCTCTAGTGCTATATAAGCTGAACTAAGTGTTAATTTGGATGAAGGCCTAAAAGATCAGAGTCTGTACTGTATATATATGCAGAGTGGTTAAAGCAGATATCTAAGATTGAGGCTGTCTTTAAGTTATTAAGACATAAGTCCTTTTAAAGATGTTAGGTCGGAGCTTAGTTTGATTGAGTGGTGGCAGTGCTCAATTGCTTATATAAGATCATTGACCCCGTTTAAGCATCAGGGTGAACAATTGTTACGCAGCGATTTTAACTTCGATTTGCCTACAGAGCTTATCGCCAATTTCCCATCTAAGGAGCGCACTGCCTGTCGCATGCTATGTCTTGACGGCAATTCAGGTGCTACTGAAGATAAGATCTTTATCGATCTGAAGTCTTATTTAAAGCCTGGTGATTTGCTTGTTTTTAACGATACCAAGGTTATCCCGGCCCGTATCTACGGACGAAAGGATACTGGCGGTAAGTGCGAGTTCCTCATTGAACGTATCTTAAATCCTAAGCAAGCATTAGCTCATATTAAAGCCTCAAAGTCACCAAAGGCTGGATCAAAGCTTTACGTAACTGATGCACATGGTTTAGATAAGTACGTGCTCAACGTCCTAGGTAGAAACGGCGATCTCTTCCACATTAGCTGTGAAGATGAATACGAGATTTTGCCTATCTTGGATGATGTAGGTCATATTCCGCTTCCTCCATATATTGAGCGTGCGGATGAGCAAGAAGATCGTGAACGTTACCAGACGGTTTACTCTCGTGAGCCAGGTGCTGTCGCAGCACCAACTGCAGGTTTGCACTTTGATGAAAAGCAGCTTGATGATCTGAGAGCTTACGGCATTGATATGGCTTTTGTTACCTTGCACGTAGGTGCAGGTACTTTCCAGCCGGTGCGCGAGGATGACATTCTCAAACATCATATGCACAGTGAGTATGTGCAGCTGTCTCAAGATACTGCCAATAAGGTGATTGAGACTCATAAAAGAGGTGGCCGTGTTATTGCCGTCGGCACCACTGCAGTTCGCTCATTAGAAAGCGCTGCTTTATATGCACAAAAGCATGGCTGCAAAGATGAGATCGCCAAGTTTAATGACGATACTTCTATCTTTATTTATCCAGGTTATAAGTATCGTGTGGTAGATGCTCTTATCACCAACTTCCATTTACCTGAGTCAACTCTCATTATGCTCGTGTGTGCATTTGCAGGTTATAAAAACACCCTGCACGCCTATGAGCATGCTGTTAGTGAGCAGTATAAGTTTTTCAGTTACGGTGATTGTATGTTCATTACTAAGCGTACTGAAAATATGGATCTGCCTCCTTCATGTACAGCTCAAGAGGCGTTGGCAGCTGATGGCTTCCCAAAGAATCAAGAATAACTACAAGCAAAGTATTACTTAGATTATGGACTTTAAGATTTTAGCGCGTGACGGTAAAGCACGTCGTGGCGAACTCCACTTTGAGCGTGGCATTGTTCGTACTCCAGCATTTATGCCTGTAGGTACTTTAGGTACTGTTAAAGGTCTGCGCCCTGAGCACGTAAGTGAGATCGGTGCTGACATTCTTTTAGGTAACACTTTCCACCTGTGGTTAAGACCAGGTACTGATGTCATTAAGGCTCATGGCGATCTGCACGACTTTATGAAGTGGGATAAGCCAATCTTAACTGACTCAGGTGGCTTCCAGGTCTTCTCTTTATCTGGCATTCGCAAAGTAACTGAAGAGGGCGTACAGTTCCGCCATCCAATTAATGGCTCTAAGCTCTTCTTATCTCCTGAGATCTCCATGCAAGTGCAATATGATCTTGGCTCTGACATTGTGATGCAGTTTGATGAGTGTATCGCTCTGCCAGCTGAGCAAAAGCGTATGCGTGAGGCTATGGAGCTGTCACTGCGCTGGGCACGCCGCTGTCGTGATGAGTTTGATCGTTTAGGCAATAAGAACAATCTTTTCGGTATTATTCAAGGCGGTACCGATGAGGGCTTACGTGAGGCTTCTTTAAAGGGCCTTACTGATATTGGCTTTGATGGCTATGCTATCGGCGGTTTAGCCGTAGGCGAGCCAATGCCTGTGATGTATAAGGCTTTATCTCACATCGCTCCAATCATGCCAGAGGATCGTCCTCGTTATCTTATGGGCGTAGGTCGTCCTGTGGATATTCTTGAGGGTGTACTGCATGGTGTGGATATGTTCGACTGCGTAATGCCTTCACGTAATGCACGTAACGGCCACTTATTCACCTCTCAGGGCGTAGTGAAGATTCGTAATGCCAAGTATCGTATGGACACTTCTCCACTCGATCCAAATTGCGATTGCTACACTTGCCGTAACTTCTCTAAGGCTTATTTACATCACCTCGATAAGTGCAATGAGATTTTAGGAGCTCATCTGAACACTATTCATAATCTCCATTACTATGAGCACTTTATGGCTGATATTCGTGCAGCTATTGAGGCAGGTACTTTAGAGAAGTTTGCCGATGAGTACTACAAGGCTCAGCAGCTTGGCGATCGTATTGAGTACTAAGAGTGCTATTTGTCTTGACCTTAAATACCCAAAATCTGACCAACTCCCATGGGCAAGCCCATGGGGTTACTGCGTATCAAGGTTAACCTATTTTCGTAACTTGGCCACAGTGAGCACCTTTTGACTAGTCTTAGATGGTCACTCTTGTAAGTGGTTAGCTACCATACACAGAGATTGGTTGTATGGTACTTTGTGTATAAGTGTGGATACTTGCAAGGTTTGCAGGGTAATTGTGGTTAAGTGATGGTTTTTAAGGTCTCATTTTGCTAAAGATTAACTCAATGTGTGATGTCTACTTAGGCTTATACATGTCTTTTTTAGCAGATTCATAATAGAATATGGGGCTGGTTTAGTTGACCTAGTTAGTGCTTGAGCGTGTAATGCTTAAGTTCTCTAATAGAACAAGGGCTAAAGCTAAGTGGCTCATTAAATACAGAATCGGAGCTTGAAAAACTAAGATTCTTACTCGAGCTAACTTATTGGCTTGGTGGCAGATAGAGTGACGCAGTCATTTGTACTTTGCTACATTTGCCCCGGGTTTTTCTTGGTATGATTGTGTATTTATGCTCATACCAAGGTCATAGGCAACATATAAAGGCCATAGTAGCTTGGTTGCCCATAAGTAGGTTTTAGTAGAACTGCCTATTTATGTGTTCTAATTATTTTTGTCTTTAATCTTTGAAAGGGAATCGAAATGGACTTTATTTCAAGTGCATACGCTGCAGAAGGTGCCGCTCCACCACCAGGTGGCGATATGAGCATGCTTATCATTCTGGTTGTGTGTATGCTCGCTGTTTACTTCTTCGTTATGCGTCCAAACAACAAGAAGCGTAAGGAAATGCAGAACCTGCTCAACGGTCTGTCTGTTGGCGATGAGGTTTTAACCAACGGCGGTATCGCTGGCAAGGTTGTTAAGCTCCCTGACAACAAAGAGTACGTCATGGTTAACGTTGGCGGTGAAGTTGTCATGCAGATGAAGCGTAACTACATTGTTGCTGTTCTGCCAAAGGGCACTATCGAGTCAATGTAAGATTCTTTATAAGTTACTACCATGCACTTAGTTAAGCTCATCAGATCAACTGTATACATGCCTCGTGCGTTATGTAATACGCTCGTGCGATTGTGTACAACTGCACCTGATGACTATGGGTGTAGGGAGAAGTAACTTATATGCTATGAGCAAGCAGACCTTGTAAGACAGGATGAGCGCTTAAGCCTCAGGTTAAAGCAGCTAATTCAGGTATTACAAGGTTTGTTGTTTTTAGTGGTATTTGGATGTTGCACATTACCTGCCTTGTCTAATAGGCTCAATTAAAAGAGTGTTAAGTCCTTTAAGGTTGTAAAGTGTCAGATCCAAAGCCTACTATGTAGGCTCACAAAAAATAAGCATCCGATGTCTATCATCGGGAGCTAATGATTTAAATCCTCGTGTAGGTGTTCATGGGCCTTATCGGGGTGGTTGCAGGATGCTTGAGTTGCTTAAAGCAGCTTAAAGCTATATTACTGCAGCGAAGCAGCTAGAAAAGGGTTAAGTGCATAAGATACATTCTTATTAGGAAAAGAATGATGTTTGAGACTTTAATTACTACTAGTTGTCTTGAAAAAAGGTATGGCATTTAACTTCAGATGAGTACATCTTTAGCTCCCGAGGCTATTCATGTACTGTCTTTAGTAAAGCCAGTCCTTACCATGTCACGAAGCTAGCTTTTGAGATAAAACGTGATAAATAAATTTCCTTGGTGGAAGAACTTCTTAATCTTTGCGGCTATCGCAATAGGTTTCTTCTACGCTCTTCCAAATATTTACGGTGAGGATCCTGCACTGCAGGTTTCTGGCACTAACGGTAATCCGGTTTCTCAAGAGGTCGCTGCAGAGGTTGAAAATCTGCTTAACAGCAAGAACATCAAGGGTGTTTATGAGCTGGATGAGCAGGGTCAGCTGTTAATTCGCTTTAGCAATACTGACGAGCAGATCATGGCAAAAGATCTGGTTCAGTCTTACTTAGGCGATCGCTATATCAGTGCTTTAAACCTCGCTCCGGCTACTCCGGCCTTTATGCGTGCCTTAGGTATGAATCCACTTAAGCTCGGTCTTGATCTGCGTGGCGGTGTTCACTTCTTAATGGAAGTAGATATGGACGAAGCCATGAAGAAGATGAGAACTCAGCTTGTTTCTGATCTGCGCAATGAGCTGCGTCAGAACAATCTGCGTTTAACCGGTGCTCGTGCTGAAGGCAATGATGTAGTTATCTCATTCCGTGATGCTGCTACTCGTGACAGCGCTGCTGAGCTGTTAAAGAAGAATCACCGCGACTTCGTTTTCCAAAACTTTGAGCGTAATGGTTCTTTCTACATTAAGGCAGCCATGACTGAGGCCCGTCTGTCACAGATTCGTACTAACGCTGTTGATCAGAACATTAACATTCTGCGTAACCGTGTTAACGAGCTGGGTGTGGCAGAGCCTTTAATTCAGCGTCAAGGCGCTGAGCGTGTGGTAGTTGAGCTTCCTGGTGTTCAGGATACTGCTCGTGCTAAGGAAATCTTAGGTGCCACTGCTACCTTAGAGTTCCGCTTAGTTAACTCCAACGCTGATCTGAATGCTGCATCTCAAGGCCGCATTCCTCCAGGCACTGAGTTGCATGAAGATAAGAATGGCTACCCTGTGGTATTAGAAAAGCGTGTGATCTTAACTGGTGACCACATCGTTGATGCATCTTCATCTACCGATGAGAATGGTCGTCCACAAGTTAACATCTCCCTTGATGCACGTGGCGGTTCCATTATGTCCGAGTTCACCAAGGACAATGTGGGCAAGGCCATGGCTACTAACTTTATTGAGTTCAAGGTAGTTGAAAACACCGACCCTAATGCTCCAAAGCCAGGTCAGCCAGGTTACAAGCCAAAGTTCAAGAAGGTTGAGCAGATCATTAACGTTGCTACTATTCAGTCACGTTTAGGCTCTAACTTCCGTATTACTGGCATCGACTCAGCTCGTGAGGCTCATAACCTCGCTTTATTACTGCGTGCTGGTGCTCTGATCGCTCCTATTCAGATTGTTGAAGAGCGTACCATTGGTCCTTCTTTAGGTCAGGAAAACATCGATAACTCCTTAAGAGCAATGCTTTACGGCTTTGCTGCTTTAGGTATCTTCATGATTCTGTACTATAAGGCCTTCGGTTTTGTTGCCAACTTAGCCTTATTCTTCAACTTAGTATTAGTTGTGGGCATCATGTCCATGGTTCCAGGTGCCACCATGACACTCCCAGGTATGGCTGGTATCGTGTTAACTATTGGTATGGCGGTGGACGCGAATGTGCTTATTTATGAGCGCATACGTGAAGAAATACGCCTAGGACGCTCGGTACAAGTTGCTATCAACGAGGGCTATGCCCGTGCTTTTGGTACCATTGCTGACTCTAACATCACTTCTTTCATTACCGCTCTGATTCTGTTCATGGTTGGTACTGGTGCTGTTAAGGGATTTGCCTTAGTACTTATGATTGGTCTGGCCTCCTCTATGTTTACCTCAGTTACCGCATGTCGTGCTGTGGTTAACATCATTTGGGGTGGCAAGATGAATCTCAAGAAGCTCAGTATTTAAGAGGACAGGAAGACAATGTTTCAGTTTATTAAGGACACAACTGTCATCCCGTTCATGAAGATCAAAGGCATAGTTGAAATTCTGTGCCTTGCTTTAGTTATTGGCTCTATTGCTTCCATGGCAGTTAAGGGCATTAACTGGGGATTAGATTTTACTGGCGGTATCGTAGTTGAGACTCATTACACCAATCCAATGGACTTAGAGCAAGTTCGTAAGGCTTACTCAGCTGAGGGTATTGAGGGTGTAGTTCAACACTTTGGTTCTACTCGTGACGTTATGATTCGTGTAGCTCCAAAGGAGGATATCAATCAGCAGTTAGTTACCAACAAGATTCAGGCTGCTTCTTTAAAGATTGACCCTGAGGCTACTACCACTCGTTCTGAGTATGTAGGTCCTTCTGTTGGTGCTGAGCTCGTTGAAAGTGGCTTAATTGCTATTGTGGTATCTTTAATCGCTATTCTTGCTTATATTGCATTCCGCTTTGAGTGGAGAATGGCTACTGGTGCAGTGATTTCACTTGCTTACGACGTTATCGTCGTTATTGGTTGCTTCTCATTTTTACAGATCGAGTACGACCTTACCGTGTTAGCTGCAGTTTTAACTGTGGTTGGTTACTCTCTGAACGATAAGATCGTGGTGTTTGATCGTATTCGTGAAAATGCCAGCAAGTTATCTCATGACTTAGATATGGATAGGCTGTTTGACGTTTCTTTAACTCAGACCTTAGCTCGTACCATCATCACCTCAGGTACTACCTTAATCACTGTTTTCGCCCTGTTAATCTTTGGCGGTGACATGATCTTCGGTTTTGCCTTAGCTTTAGCTATCGGTATTATTTTCGGTACTATCTCTTCTATCTACGTTGCATCTACTTGGGCTCTTTTATTAAAGATTGAGCGTAAGCACCTCATTCCTAAGAAGATCGACAAGAAAGAGATCGAAATGGAAACCATGGACTAAAAGGCGATTATTACTAAAGATCGAACCTGATCTAAAGATCGATCATGAACTTTGTGGCATAGCTTGACTGTAGCTACGCCCTTTAGATTAAAGATCGCCAAAGCTAAATTTAGTCTTATATAAATACAAACCCCGTACAAGTTATTAGCCTGTACGGGGTTTTTTCGTATGAAGTGTTGTAAATGACTAAGATCGTGTCTTAGTTTGTAGAGCCTACTGAGCTTTCTTGAAGACGCGAGCCTTCTCACGCTGCCATTCACGCTCTTTAATAGAGTCTCGCTTATCGTGCTCTTGCTTACCACGAGCAAGTCCTAACTCAAGCTTAGCCCATGAACCTTTCCAGTATAGACGCAGCGGCATGAGGGTATAACCCTGGCGCTGTGACTGTCCCATGAGCTTATTAATCTCACGGCGGTTCATGAGTAGAGTGCGGGTACGAGTTGGGTCGCACACTACGAATGCACAAGAGGTCTTTAGTGGATTAATGGTAGCACCAATGAGCAATACCTGTCCTTCTTTGACCATGACATAGGCCTCGGAGATATTGGCCTTGCCTGCACGTAAGGATTTAACTTCCCAACCTTGTAATGACAGTCCTGCCTCGTAGCGCTCTTCGATGAAGTAGTCGTGTTTTGCACGGCGGTTTACAGCAATTTCAGTGCTGTTGTTGCCGTTTTTCTTTTTACCAGCCATAAGTAAATCTCGGAGCTAAGCACCATATACAAATAGTTATTTAAGCTCAGAGCCAACAATGAGTGGATCAAGAGCATCTATGTGGTGCTATCAATGAGGAGGGATTAGCTAAAGGATGCAAAGTAAGTGCTTATCTAAAGAACACTAGTCAAGTGCTAATCTATAGAGTGCTAAGCGAGTGCTTATCTATGCGCCCTAGAGCCAAATGCCCGACGTGTAATCTTATCATTCAGTAGCTACAAAAACAACGCAAAGCAAGATGTATCCTAACTTTGTAAGCCATATACGCACTGCGTATGGATTTAGGTTGCTTTTCAAGATCATAAAGGCCCATTCATAAATGGGCTGTAGGTTGCTTTTCAAGATCATAAAGGCCCATTCATAAGAGGGGTGTAGGTTGCTTTTCAAGATCATAAAGGCCTATTCAGAAGAGGCATGTATGCTACTTTTCAAGCCTCATAAAGGCTCATTCAGAAAAGGGGTGTAGGTTGGTTTTCAAGATCATAAAGGCGCTGTCAGTGTCGCAATAGGTGCTAAGTTACAAAAGATCGTACAGTGCGGTGGATTTGACATGATGCGACGAAAGGTTTTACAGATTGGCCTAAATAGGCCATTGTGATCATAATGAGAGGCGTTTTACTGACATTTTGTGGGCATAGTGTTTGCACCGTAGAGTGCTAATTTTTGGATGACAACACTTTACTGCACTACTGAGGATCGTTGTGTTCCTTTGTTTAGGTAATTAGCACCGCTATTGTGATTGATTTGTGCGTTCCACATTTATTTATCAAATTACGAAAGTGTCATTTATACAAATAGTGCTAAGATAAGCAGATTAATGTTGTATCAAGAATATAAGACGTTGCAGTTTCTAGGCCTCAGGAGAGAATGGGCTGAAAGTTCAACGCAAAGAGTTTTACAACATCCATATTGTTGCTCATCACTAGTGTCTACCTAATCTTAACTTAAGCGTTTGCTTTTTAAAGAAGATACTGCTTGATGCTATGCAATCATTGACATACATAGGAGTGCGCATCTACGTTTGCGCAAGCTTTGTGTCCTGCATACTAATCAGCGCTAGGTATAAGCATTTGCATTTAAGTGATGTTGGCTAGAAAAAGATTTAGATCAGCCCTTTCGGTGCTGAAACGACAGCAGGATTACTTATGTCTGAGATCAATACATCTTCAACAAATAACAAGGTTGAAGGCGCTTTAAACGATACAGATGCAAAAGTAGCAAATCCAATTAAAGATACCTCTGCGTTATCTGATAAGGAATTTGCTAAGACGACACAGGTAAACCTTTCTCGTCCTCACCTGCCGTTCTTCTCTTCTCTGTTCAAGATGCGTTTTTCCGACATGTCTATTATTCATAGACTTTATATGTGCGTCGGTTTAACCTTCTTCCTCTTCTTTGTTGCTACTACCGTTGTGATTGTTATGGCTCAATCACAGGTTACTGATACCGATGCACGCAGTGGTGTGCGTGCCGTATTACGTACTTCTGATGCTATTAGCAGCGACATCATTCATATTGAGCAGAATGTACGTCAAGTTGTTTCTGGTTCAGGTAATGTTGGCAATTTATCAACCAAGATCAATGACACTGCCTCTATCTTGAAGAACAATTTACAAAAGCTTCAATCTCAGGTTGATCGTCTCAACAATGAAGAGTTAAGCCGTAAATTTTCTAATGATTACATGTCCAATTTAGATGGCCATATCAACGGTCTGTTAAACAGTACTGCTGCAATCATGAGCACGTACAAGAATCAGCCAGAAGAGGCACAAAAGCTCGCTTACGAACAGCTCACCAACCATTCCATGCCAGTTTTATATGAACTGCGTATGCTCATTACTGATTTAAATAGCGTCAGTATGTCACGACAGGCTGAGGCTGATCGCATCATGGTGTGGATCCAATACGCCTTAGTTTTAGGTGTAGCTATCTCTTTAGTGGTTGTGATCTTAACCAATATCACTATTCGCCACTCATTACGTCGTGACACTGGTCTTTTATTAAAGCGCCTGATGTCTATGGCTCGTGGCAACCTGAGTGATAGAGTAGATCTGCAGGCTCGTGATGAGATCGGTTCTATTGCTCGCTTAGTTGACTTAGTGCTCGACAATACCAACGGTACCTTAAGATTAGTTAAGAGCGACGTTAACAAGCTCTATCAGATGGTTAACACCAATCAACGTTCGATTGATGCAACTAATGAGGCTATCTCTGTACAGCGAAATACTGCACAGAATGTAGCTACTGCTACTTCTGAGATGGAGCAGTCAGTTGATAATGTTACCGAGTTTGCAAAAGCAACATTAGAAGAAGTTAAGAGTGCTGAGGCAGCATCCGATACTTGCCGTCGCACCATGCAAGATAACATTACCACCACACATACTCTCTCAGATCGCTTAAGAGCCTCCTCTGAAGCGATTAATAAGATTCACATGATGAGTACTCAGATTGAGTCCATCGTTAAAACCATTGCTGAAATTGCAGATCAGACTAACTTGCTATCTTTAAACGCAACTATCGAGTCTGCACGCGCTGGTGAGTCTGGTAAGGGCTTTGCGATCGTGGCTGACGAAATTCGTGAGCTAGCTATTCGTACTGCTAAGAGCACCAAGGAAGTTTCTGATACTATCAGCCACCTTGAGGCTGCAGTAACTAACTCAGTTGAGGTGATGGCTACGTGTGAAAGCGAGATGGAAAACTCTCTGCAGCAAAGCTCACTTGCTAACTCCTCAATTGAGGAGATTATGGGTATTATTGCCACCATTTCAGATATGTCTGAGCAGATTGTGGCCTCATGTCAGACGCAAAGTAGCTCTGCTGCTGACATTAACTTATCTATTGCCCATATTTCCAAGCTTGCTGAGGATAGCTATGAGCAGATGTCTGAGCTTCAGACCAACATGCATCAGCTTAATGACTTAGCTACCAATCAGGCTAATGTAATTGGTAAGTTCACCTTAGAGAGCAATGGCAGATAAACTACCAAAACCACTGCTTACCTAAGCTTAAATCAATTCAGGCATAGGCCTATACACAGGGGGCATAGCTGCACACAAGAGCGGCTATGCCCTCTTTGTTTATGCGCTCTAGGTTCGATACCGGCCCCAAGCGTTCGTGCACTATAGGTACAAGCCAATCTCGAGCGAATATGCGCTCTAGGTACACGCCAAGCCCAAGAACTGCATGCACCTGATAAAAAGCCAAGCTCAGCAACTATGCCTTGATAATCTCCATAAGATCACAGCTTATTTGCGAGGATCAGATGCGAAATGAAAAGAGAAAACGGTATAAGGAAATGCGGCACCTAAGATCATAGCTGTAGTGATCTTTAGGGTGCTAAAAGTAGCGATTTTACTTGATTTTCGTCAAAAGCATGATAGACTGTGCCCTCGTAGTTTACCCTTCCTGAGTTTGTGATCGGAAAGGGCGCATCTTTTCACAAAGGAGCATTTCCATGTCTTTATCTGTTGAGCAGAAGGCCAAGATCGTTACTGAGTTCGCACGCGGCGAGAACGATACTGGCTCCCCAGAGGTTCAGATCGCTTTATTAACCTACCGTATTGCTGATTTACAGCCTCACTTCCAGGCACACAAGAAGGATCACCACTCACGTCGTGGTCTTCTCCGCATGGTAGCTCAGCGTCGTCGTCTCTTAGACTACTTAAAGAGCAACGACCACCAGCGTTACTTAGATATCGTTGAGAAGTTAAAGCTGCGTCGCTAGGCTTAGGCCTGCGCTTCAGCGCAACGAGCCGCATTGTGCGGCTTCTGAAAGCTTTAGTGCTTTCAAAAAGGGGCGACCACTAGGTCGCCTTTTTTATTGCCTAAAATCCGCATCAAGTATCTAAGATGCCATCAAAGTATCAAGGCAAAGATGCTGATTGTAGATAGTGTGGAGCAATTAACAGTTGGTTTTAGGCAAAAATAAAGGGCCTACAACTTAAGTTGTAGACCCTCGGACAAGATATGCGAGTATTGATTACTTCACGAGGTTGGAGGCAAGATCCTCTAAAGTCTTACCCTTGGTCTCTGGCATGATGAAGAGAGCCCAAAGTAGCTGCAGTAACATCATGAGGGCAAAGAAAGCGAACATATAGCCAACGTCAAAGTTAGCAATAAAGATTGGGAAGACTAAGGTCAGTACGGCAGCAAAAATCCAGTGGGTAAATGATCCTACTGCCTGACCAGCTGCACGGAAGTGTGCCGGGAAGATCTCAGAGACGAATACCCAAATAATGGTGCCTGAGCCTAAAGCATGAGCTGCAATGAAGAGGATCATACAAATTAACAGCATGCTAGATGTAAAGCCAAGACGATCTGATGCCTGGGACTTGAGTTGTACAGCGGCGCTAGCTAATTCTTGAGCATTAGAGGTAGGCTCAATATTAATGCCTAAGCCATTTTCTTTAAGCTGATCATTTACTGCCAAGAACTTTTCTTTAGCAATAGCAAACTCTTGCATCTTGTTCTGGCGATCTTCTTCAGTCATATAGATGTTTTCATTGGTAGTCTGCTCTAAAGCTGCTGATCCATTGAGCATATCAATAGAGGTGCTTACCACTTTAAGATCGTTAAAGTGCAAGAAGGCGTAGGTACAAACGCTTAGCGATACTAAGTAGCCAATACAGCCTAAGATAAGCAGGCTACGACGGCCGATAACATCAATAAGCTTGAGACCAATGAAGGTGAAAATTAAGTTAGTTACACCTAATGTGATAGATGCGCTTAAAGGATCTTCAATACCTGCTAAAGATAAAAGGCGTGGTGCAAAGTAAAGAATGATATTAATGCCGGAAAGCTGGTTGAATGCGGCGATCAAGAAAGCAAAGATGATTGGATACATAAGCTTCTTGGTAAAGATGTCGCTAACTTTAGCTTGTTGAGAGTCTTTAAAGGCAGCATCCTTTACTTCGGCAATTAATTCGTCGATTTGTGCATCTGAATAGTCTTCATTAATGCGCTTAAATACAGCACGGCCAGCAGCCTCATCATTCTTATTGGTGATTAAATAACGAGGGCTCTCAGGTAGAGGCAAGCACATAATCATATAAAGCAGTGCAGGTACAGCCTCAATACCTAACATGTAGCGCCAAGCAACAGTATCGTCGAAGATAAGGCCAATAATGTAGTTAGACAAGAAGGCCATTAAGATACCGAATACGATGTTGAACTGGAAAAGAGCAGTGAGACGACCACGGTGCTTAGCAGGGGAGATCTCTGAAATAAATAGAGGAGCAGCCACAGTAGAAATACCGATGCCAACGCCACCGATGAATCTAAAGAAGGTAAATGACCACAGATCCCAGGCTACAGCTGAGCCAACTGCAGATACAAAGAAAAGCACACCGTTAAAGATTAAAGTCTTCTTACGGCCATACTTATTAGTTGGCAGACTGCCGCACAGAGCGCCAAGCACAGTTCCCCATAAGGCAGAGCTAATGGCAAAGCCGTGCATGGCTCCTGATAAGGACCATAAATTTTGAATCTTGGCTTCTGCACCAGAGATAACAACGGTATCAAAACCGAACAGAAATCCTGCTAGGGCCGATGAAAGCGCCCATAGAAACATTTTGCTAGACATAGACATTCCTAATTGCAGATAACTGCAAAACAACTAAGTTTCAATTTAACTAGTCTTGATAGGTGAATCGCAAAGCCTATATATGCGATTTATCTAAGTTTTTCGCATTATATGAAATGAATCTGCAAATACATGAAAAGATTGTAAAGCGCTGCAATAGTATGATCTATATTTCATTTTTATGTGAACTTACCACCAAATTTGCGTACATTAAATGTAAATATTTGCAGAGTTGCATTATTTGCAACAAAGCAAATAAGGCAAATATAATTTGATATCAATTTTATTATGCAAAATTTGCAGTATTTGCATATTGTTACATGATGTGCAATCAAATTAGCAAATACCGTAGATACAAGAAACTATGTGTGGAAGAGCCATAGACTCTCCTTTTGCATATATTCAATCTGCATTGCTCTATTTGGCTTTTTTCTTGTGAGATATGGTCATATGGCGAGGAGCTGTTTAAATAAGATAAGACGTGGTACTTGTTGTCTACTTGCTGTTGCAAATAGTTGCTTGAGATATCTGTATGGGACAGATGAACGTCTTTAGAGGATGTCTAAAGGGTCAATTGAGGCCGGGATTGTGTTGTGATAGACGAGAGAGATGGTCTATTTGGCTTTTTTGCAAGCGCTGTAGTGTAAAAATTTTGGCTTAAACGACACTATCAGCAAAAGTTAAGTGCCTTTAGTGCTTGTTTTTCTTATAATATCTGATTAGCTGTTTTTCAGCTTTCAAATTTGTTTTGCTCATCGGAGTACAAGCTCGTAGAGATTGCCCTGAGCACGGTCTTGTTCAGCCGTACTCAATTTAGGGTCGGGAACTGTTAGCAAATGGCTGATTTTGTTGCACTTTCAGCTATTTGCTAACAGTTTCTTCGTGCTGTCGATGTGTCAACACCAAAAGAACTCTATTCGAACTGTAAATCGTCTGGATGTTTAAGTTTTACCTTTATTAAGCCTATACGGCATAGCTTACATCGCGCTTAACCATTTGAAGCGTCATGTGAGAATGTAGCTTAGAGCATTAACTCGATGCTAGAAAAAGAGCAAGAGCTTTATGCTAAGGACATTCTCAAGCATAGGGTTAAGAGCATGAGGACTTAACAGTAGCTTAGTGCTACTGCTAATAGGCGCAGCCTGCTAGTTATTCTCTTTTAGCTATGCGTGTTTAAGACTGTAAGTTGTTGTGCATTAGTCTGTTGCTTAGAACAGCAGGGTATGGCCTCAAGGTAATGAAAACTTCCAGACCGGAGAATTATTTAATGAATTTACAGCCAATCACCCGCAGTTTTAAGTATGGTCGTCATACCGTTACTTTAGAAACAGGTGCAATCGGTCGTCAGGCTGACTCTGCCGTTATGGCATCCATGGACGACACCACCGTTCTTGCTACCGTAGTTTGTAAGCGCAAGGACGCAGTTGAAGGTCGTGACTTCTTCCCTCTTACTGTTAACTATCAAGAGCGTGCTTATGCTGCTGGTAAGATCCCAGTAAGCTTCTTCCGTCGTGAAGGCCGTGCCTCTGAGGGTGAGACCTTAATTGCTCGTCTTATCGATCGTCCACTCCGTCCTTTATTCCCAGATGGTTTTGTTAACGAAGTTCAGGTTGTTGTGACTGTAATGTCTGCAAACCCTGAGGTTCCTACCGACATCATCTCCATCATCGCCGCATCTGCAGCTTTAGCTACCTCTGGTCTGCCATGGAATGGCCCATTAGGTGCTGCACGTGTTGGCTTCATCGATGGCCGCTATGTATTAAACCCAATCACTTCTGAGATGGCCGTATCTGATCTCGACCTCGTTGTTGCAGGTTCTGAGAAGGCTGTAGTGATGGTTGAGTCTGAGGCTAAGATCCTCTCTGAGGACATCATGCTTGGTGCTGTGATGTATGGTCATGAGCAGCAGCAGGTTGTTATCAAGGAGATTGAGGCATTCAAAGAGCAGGTTAACCGCCCAGTATGGGATTGGCAAAAGCCTGCTGAAGACGAAGAGCTCATTAAGACTGTTCAAGACTTATCTCGCGATGCTATTGGCGAAGCTTTCTACATCGTTGACAAGCTCGAGCGTCAGGAGCGTTTAGCCGCTATTTCTGAGGAAGTTACCGAGAAGGTTACCTCCATGAAGGAAGAGTGGGCTGAGATGCAGCAGAAGATCGCCACCATCCTCTTTGAGCTCGAGCGTACCACTGTACGTGAGCGTATCTTAGCTGGTGAGAAGCGTATCGATGGCCGTACTTTACGTATGATCCGTCCTATTACCGTTGCTACTGGCATTCTGCCTCGTGTTCACGGTTCTGCTTTATTCACCCGTGGTGAAACTCAGGCTATTGCAGCATGTACCTTAGGCTCCGAGCGTGAGGCTCAGACCTTTGAGGATATGACTGGTACCCGTACCGATCGCTTCATTCTGCACTACAACTTCCCTCCATACTGCGTAGGCGAGACTGGTTTAATCGGTTCTCCAAAGCGTCGTGAAATTGGTCACGGCCGTTTAGCTAAGCGTGCTTTACGTGCTGTGCTGCCTGATGCTGATAAGTTCCCATACACCATCCGTTTAGTCTCTGAGATCACTGAGTCTAACGGTTCTTCATCCATGGCTTCTGTTTGCGGCGGCTCTTTAGCTTTATTTGCAGCAGGTGTTCCATGTAAGTCTGCTGTTGCCGGTATTGCAATGGGTCTGGTTAAGGAAGACGATCGTGTTGCTGTATTAACCGACATCATGGGCGATGAGGATCACTTAGGTGATATGGACTTCAAGGTAGCTGGTACCACCGAGGGTGTTACCGCACTGCAGATGGACATTAAGACCGACGGTATTACTCGTGAGATCATGCAGCAGGCCTTAACTGATGCACACGCTGCACGTATCCACCTCTTAAAGATTATGTCATCAGCTATGCCTGAGCCAGAGACTGAGCTTTCTCCATTTGCTCCACGCATGGTAATGATCAACATTCCAAAGGATAAGGTTAAGGACGTTATCGGTAAGGGCGGTTCAAATATCCGTTCTATCCAGGCTGATACCAATACCTCTATCGACTTAGGCGACGACGGTACTGTACGCATTGCTGCAACTTCCGAGGCTAATGCTAAGGCTGCCATTGCACGTATTAAGGAACTCACCGCTGAGGTTGAGGTTGGTGCTGATTACGTTGGCCCTGTTGTACGTATTACTGAGTTCGGTGCATTTGTTAACATCCTCCCTGGCCGTGACGGCTTAGTACACGTATCTCAGATTGCTGATGAGCGTGTTGAGAATGTTGCTGATTACTTACGTGTTGGTGACCAAGTTCGTGTACGCGTACTCGAGGTTGAAGAGTCAACTGGCCGTATCCGTCTGTCCATCAAGGCTTGCCAGCAAGATGGCCTGAACAATAAGGCTCAAGAAGAAGCTACCGAAGAGACTGTAGAAACTCAAGAGTAGTTCACTTCATAAGAACAATATGAGCATAGCTGCCTAGGTAGGCGCTACCTTGAGGCTATGCTTACCTCTACATGAGGATAAGGGCATCTTCTAGCAATAGAAGGTGCCTTTTTAATTTTTAGAGCGCAATTTCAACGGTGGATGCATTAGATCGCGATTTGCACACTTTGACGTTAAATACTTCAGTTTAGAGCATAGTCTTTTCAAAAATAGCGTGTGCTTAGGCTTTATTTGAGATTTGCGCTGAAGAGTAGGGAGATTATGGCTTTGGGAGCATTCAAAGTGCAGAGTAAAAATAGTGCACTGTGGATGAAAGTAGGGCGATGAGGTGAAAATTGAGTGAAAATTGGGTGATTTTGGTAAAATTTTGATTGGAATTGGCGGTTTTTAAGGGCTTTTTACGTATTTTTGTTATAACTAGGCAGCCTAGGTTTGCATTATCTTGGGTCAAAACATGGTTCAAATTGCATTGATTTCATAAAAATACTGAAAAAAAGGCAAAAATAGTGCAAACTAGGAAGACTTAGTATAGGTTGCGCACTCAAATGAGACTCGTGATGAGTTTTGAAGCTGCGCTATGAGCTAAGTTTGCGCATTGCTACAAGCCTTTTAGGATGCCATGCTCAATGTCGCTTGTAAGCTGTGATAGTTATTAGGCACGGCTAAGATGTAGAGACATGGAAATTTAGCTTTAGCTGCACTCTTAGCTAGTACTAGCCTGTTTAAACGGCTAGTCAAGGTTCCTTACTAAGCAGGCGTTCTTTGTTTAAAAATCTCTATACCCATGCATTGCATATATAGATGAGCTTTAGACAAAGACTCAGTAAGTCAACTAAGGATCCCTTTTATGGCAACCCGTGAACACTTCTCATCACGCTTAGGCTTTCTTTTAATTGCTGCTGGATGTGCTATTGGACTTGGCAATGTATGGCGATTTCCATACATTACAGGACAGTACGGCGGTGCCATCTTCGTTTTTATTTACATCTTCTTCTTAGTTGTACTTGGTCTGCCTCTGCTCATGATGGAGCTTGCAGTAGGCCGTGCATCACGTCGTTCTCTTGCTCGCTCTTTTGAAGAGTTATCACCTAATAGCAAGTGGCACTACAACAAGTTCTGGATGATCGCTGGTAACTATGTGCTGTTATCTTTCTACAGTGTGGTTACAGGCTGGATGCTCTATTACTGCGTTAAAGGCTTTACTGGCGAGTTCGGTGTGAACTCCGATGCTGCAACTGCAGGTCAGTCCTTTGGCCACATGCTCGCATCCCCATCTGACATGCTCATGAATATGCTTGCTGTAGTAGCAATTGCATTTACCGTTTGCTCTATGGGTTTAAGAAAGGGCGTTGAGCGTATTACCAAGCCGCTGATGATCTTATTATTTGCGCTGCTCTTCTTCCTTGCTATACGCTCATTTACCTTAGATGGTTTTGCTGCAGGTATTGAGTACTACTTAAAGCCAGACCTTTCTAAGATCACTGATGGCGGTGCTGCTCGTGTCTTTGAGGTACTCTCAGCTGCTATGGCACAGGCTTTCTTTACCTTATCTATTGGTATTGGTGCTATTCAGATCTTTGGTACTTACATGGATTCTCAGCGTACTTTAGCCTCTGAGGGTCTGTCTATCTTATGCTTAGACACTACTGTAGCTCTGATCTCCGGCTTAGTAATTTTCCCAGCTTGCTTTACCTATGGTGTAGAACCAGGTCAGGGCCCAGGTCTGATTTTCGTTACCTTAGTATCTGTATTCTCACACATGGCTAACGGCGCATTATGGGGTGGTTTATTTTTCCTCTTTATGCTCTTTGCCGCTCTGTCTACTTTAATCGCCGTATTTGAGAACATTATTGCTATCTCTATGGAGCTGTTCTCAACTTCACGTCGTCGTGCAGTTATGGGTAACTTCGCAGCCATTTTAATCATTGGTCTGCCATGTCTGTTTGGCTTCAACCTCTTATCTTGGATTCAACCATTAGGCGAAGGGTCTACTATTTTGGATCTTGAAGACTTCATTGTTACTTACAATATTCTGCCTTTCGGCGCACTGATTTATGCTGCGTTTGTAACTTGGCGCACTGGTTGGGGTTTCGATAACTTCCTGAAGGAGTGTAATACCGGTAAGGGTATTAAGATGCCTTCATGGGGTCTGAAGTACTATCGCTTCGTAGTTCCAGCAGTAATCGTTTTCCTTATCCTTAATTCTTATTACAGCATTTTTATTGCGTAACACAGTGCGTAAGGTCTAAAAGACTGAGGCGCACAAAGATGTGCGCCCGTCATGAGACCTCATCACGATAAGCTTTGCCTCGTGCACTAGTTTAGGAAACTAAACTAACTATCGAGATGTCGCGACTGATACCTCCATCAATATGATGGACTGGGCGCACCTGATATAAATTGCAAACTCAGGCGCGCCCTTTTTTTTAAAAACAGTTGGGTGTAGCTATCTAATCAGCTAAGCGCTAGTAGCCCATGTCTAAGCTTGCTTTGCATGGCCTCATTAGCATTTTAATGATCAAGATATGTCCTTTGAGTTTGCACCTTTTGGAAAAGTCAAAATGGCCAGAGAACAGTTCTCATCACGTTTAGGTTTCTTATTGATCGCCGCAGGCTGTGCTATTGGACTTGGCAACGTATGGCGTTTCCCATACATCACAGGCCAATACGGCGGCGCGATCTTCGTGTTGATTTACTTAGCCTTTCTGTTCTTAGTCGGCGTGCCTCTGCTTACTATGGAGTTAGCAGTTGGTAGAGCGTCGCGACGCAGTTTAGGCAAGTCCTTTGAGGAACTTACTCCTGGTAGCAAGTGGCGTTTAAATAAATTCTGGATGATCCCAGGCAACTATATCTTGATGTCTTTCTACTCAATGGTAACTGGCTGGATGCTCTACTACATGCTCAAAGTAGGCTCAGGCAGCATTGATGTAGGCATCACTCAGGCAGATGCTGGTGCGGTATTTGGTGGCTTACTTGCATCACCTGACATCATGATGATCTGTACTATTACAGTGGTTGTCAGCTCATTTGCCGTGTGTGCTTTTGGTTTAAAGCGTGGTGTTGAACGTATTACCAAGCCAATGATGTTGTTGCTCTTTGCACTGCTCATCTTCCTTGCAGCTCGTTCATTTACCCTGCCAGGCTTTGCTGATGGTGTTTCATATTACTTAATGCCTAATTTTGACAATATGCAAAAAGAGGGCATCTTAAACGCCCTTTCAGCTGCTATGGGTCAGGCATTCTTTACCTTAGGCTTAGGTGTTGGCTCCATTCAGATTTTCGGCTCATACATGTCCAGAAAATACTCTTTGGGCTATGAAGCACTTACTATCACCATTTTAGATACCTCTGTTGCTCTGCTCGCTGGTTTAGTAATCTTCCCAGCTTGCTTTAGCTATGCAATTGAACCAGGCCAAGGCCCTGCCTTAATCTTCGTTACTTTAGTAACCGTGTTCTCTAACATGGAGTACGGTGCGATTTGGGGCGGTATTTTCTTCCTGTTCTTACTCTTTGCTGCTTTATCTACTCTGATTGCAGTGTTTGAGAACATCATTGCTATCTCAATTGAGGTATTTGGTATTTCTCGACTCAAGTCAGTGATCTATAACTGCATCACTGTGTTAGTGCTCGGTGTGCCTTGCATGCTTGGCTTTAACTACTGGTCAGATATTCAGCCTTTTGGTGACGGTAGCACCATTATGGATGTATACGATTTCATCCTCTCAAAGAACATTCTGCCTTTTGGTACCACCTGCTACATCTTATTTGTTACTTTAAAGCGTGGCTGGGGCTTTGAGAGCTACTTACGTGAGACCAACGATGGTATCGGTATCAAGATTCCTGGCGTTGCTCTTAACTACTACCGTATTGTTCTGCCAATCATCATCTTAGCTCTGTTTATTCAGGGTTATGTTGAGGTCTTTGGTAAGTAACTTTTGTACACAAACGTAGTTGTGAGACCAAAAACTCATAGCACGTTATTCACTTTTTTAACCTTTTCATGTGCCAAGAGCATACGAAGCTAACAACCTAGTCTAAAGATCACCATTCTATTGGCTCTTCAAAGGCTTTGTTGGCGGCAAAAGTAAGGCTCTTGGCTGTAGATTAACTTAAGGAAGCTTTTCTCTGCGCAAAAATGCAGCTTACTGATCACTAAATGATCGTTGGTTGAAGCTTTTAGCAATATCACTATTATGTTAGCAATCATGTAAACCTGATTTGATAATCGACAAGGTTAGTTAAGGTAGTCGCTTGAGCACTTACATTAAGTTTGATGTTGTGCTTAAAGATGCCTTAATTGTATGAAATACAAAAGCTAGGTCTTGTTCGAGCAGCGCGGGTATTCTTAGGAGTTTTTATGTCTCAACGCGAACAATTTTCATCGCGCTTAGGCTTCCTGCTCATTGCTGCAGGATGTGCGATTGGTCTTGGTAACGTTTGGCGTTTCCCTTATATCACCGGACAGTACGGTGGTGCCATCTTCGTTATCATGTACCTCATTTTCCTGCTGTTAATCGGCGTTCCACTCTTAACTGTAGAGCTTTCTGTAGGTCGTGCTTCACGCCGCTCTATTGCTCGTGCTTTTGAAGTGTTAGAGCAGCCAGGTGCTAAGTGGCACTGGAACAAGTTCTGGATGATTCCAGGTAGCTATATCCTGATGTCTTTCTATGGCGTTATTACAGGTTGGCTCTTGTACTACTGCTTAATCACCGCAACAGGATACTTCGAGGCTGGTACTACTCAGCAACAGGCTGTTGTTGAGTTTGAATCGCTGCTAGCTAATCCATATATCATGTTCGTCTGCATGATATCAGTAGCTTTCATTGCCTTCTCTATTGTTGCTTTAGGCGTGGTTAAGGGCGTTGAGCGTATTACTAAGCCACTGATGCTTGTACTTTTCGCTATGCTCATCTTTATGGCTTTCCGCTCTGCATCACTGCCAGGTTTTTCTGAGGGTATCTCTTACTACCTCAACCCTGATTGGAGCTCCATTGAGAAGAACGGTCTGATGCAGGCTGTTTGGGCTGCCTTAGGTCAGGTATTCTTTACCCTTTCTGTAGGCCAGGGTTCTATTGAAATCTTCGGCTCTTACATGGATAAGCGCCACTCTCTGACCTCAGAGGCTGTGCTGATTGGCTGTTTAGATACCTCTGTTGCTCTGCTTGCTGGCTTCGTTGTATTCCCAGCTTGCTTTAGCTACGACGTTGAGCCAGGTCAGGGTCCATCCTTACTCTTTATCACCTTAACCACTGTATTTTCTAACATGGAAGGCGGCTGGTTCTGGGGTGGTTTGTTCTTCCTCTTCATGCTCTTTGCGGCACTGTCTACTCTGATTGCTGTGTTCGAAAGTATCATTTCCATGACCATGGACTTATTTGCAATCAGTCGTGTACGTGCGGTGGCGTATAACTTCCTCATCATTACCTTGATGTCAGTACCATGTATCTTGGGCTTTAACATCCTCAGCGACATTCATCCTCTTGGTGGATCCTCTACCATTATGGATCTGCAGGACTTCATCGTATCTAATACTGTTCTGCCTATCGGCTCTATCGTATTTATTCTCTTTATTACTGCTAAGACTGGTATGGGCTTCAAGCGCTATCGTGAAGAGTGTAATACCGGTAATGGTCCTAAGATTCCACAGTGGTGCTACTGGTACTTCCGTTATGTACTGCCATTAGTTATCGCTGTCATTCTCTTCGTGGGCTACTACAACATCTTCTTACTGTAGTACCTCATAAAAGAGCCATCTGAAGTAGAAACTAATCTCTACTCAAAAAATAGTTAACGTAGCTATTGGTGTCTACCCAAAAAGCCCTGTGCAACTTGTTGTACGGGGCTTTTGCATTCATTCAGCAGCAAAAACAGTACATCATTAAGTTGATTACTATGCATGTCCGCAATTTATGGAGTGATGTGCACGAACTCAATGGCAATTAGAGGAGAGATAAGCGCGGCCTCAATGGCAAACCATGTAGCGATGCGCACGGATTGAATGGCAATTAGAGGAGAGATAAGCGCGGCCTCAATGGCAAACCATGTAGCGATG
>Susan_p2__coassemble_368_pt1 | contig 53612 bp, 36 predicted proteins | sample Susan_p2__metabat2_high_PE_044 | metagenome-assembled genome bin Susan_p2
CATGCACATGCGCAGGGTATGCATATAAGCACTATGCAGCGCAACGCATGCATATGAGTAAGATGCCGCGTCATTTGTTGCTAATAATGGGTTCTAAGATGGTGCTAGCGATGCAAAAAGGTTCATACGCTGCCTCAAATAGTGCCAATTAGGGCCGTTTCATTGTAATGATGCAGTCTTTCACCTAAGATTAATGCACTATAGTAAGTACCAATAGTATTAGTACGAGGAGAGGACATGCGCGATTTACTTGATTGTCGTGACGCGATTGATGAGATTGATAGCAAAATCATTAAGTTACTGCAGGAGCGACAGGCCGTTGCTACCGATGTTGCAATCTACAAGCTCCATCACGATCAGCGCATTGTCGATAAGCAGCGAGAGGCCCAAAAGATCGCCACTTTAATGGATAAAGCAACTCAAAGCGGCATATCTCCAGTAATGATCCGTGAAATCTATGAAAAGATCATGGCTCATACTGTATCTTATGAGCAAAGCTATATCGTAGATAAGATCAACGGCAAAGACATCACCCGCTCGACCTCTGTTGCCTATTTAGGCACCAAGGGCACTTACTCCCATTTAGCTACACAGCACTACTTTGCAAACTACTCATCGCGTATGGAAGAGCACTCTTGCTCCTCTTTTGACGAAATTGTCTACAAGGTTGAGAGCGGTGCTTGCGAGTACGGTGTGCTGCCAATTGAAAACTCTAACTCAGGCTCTATCAATGAGGCAGTGGACACGATGCAGTCCATGAATGCCTTCATCACCGGTGAGATCTTCTATCCAATTGATCACTCCTTGCTGTCAGTAGTGCCTCCTCCAAATGGCGAAAATGATGCTTTTGACTTTAAGACCATCAAGACCATTTACTCTCATCCTCAGCCAGTAGCTCAATGTTCTAAATTCATCAAGGAGCATTTAAGCCACGCTAACATCGTCTATACCGACTCCTCCTCTGAGGCTATGAGCATTGTTAAGCAGCAAAACGATCCTTCTGCAGTAGCTCTTGGTTCTAAGCATGCTGCCTGCTATTACTCACTCAATTCTTTAATGAGTGATATTGCAAATAACAAGAATAACTACACTCGCTTTATTATTCTTAGCAAGACTCCTGTTGATATTCCATCAACTATGGCAGCTAAGACCTCCATTCTCTTTAGCACCAAGAAGTACACTCCAGGTTCTTTAATCGCAGTGCTCAATGAGTTTAACGATGCCAAGATTAACTTAACCAAACTCTACTCTCGTCCTTTAGAGGCTAAGAATCGTGATGCGTGGGAAGAGATCTTCTTTGCCGATGTTGAGGCCAACCTAAACACCACCGCTATGCAAAACATCATGCAAAAGCTCAAGGACTTAACTGGCAACCTCAAGGTCTTAGGCTGCTACCTCTCTGCCGAGCACGAGCAGATCTAAACTAATTTTAAAAACCATGGCTAAAGGCACGATCTGTCCTTTAGCCTTGGTCATATCTTTAATCATCTTGATCAATCCCATCCCCGTAATCGCCCGCGCCATAGTACCCTGTCCTAACTCCATACCATATCCCTTTTAGATAGACGGCCATGCCAATATTTATCCTCGCAACGCAAACTGTAGTTTCAAACGAAGAAATGCGTAGCTAATAAGCCTCAACGCGATACAGACGGGAATCAGACAGGCAGATATCGTAAGCCTCACCACCTCAAAAGCAATCTGACTTAGCATCACTATACGTCGTTTGAAGGCCTAGCCGCTTAAAAGATAGAGCTTGGCAAAACACGATTTATATCGTGTTTTAGGAGTTTATTTGCACTTAAGGTGAAAATACTTGTAAGGGTGTTATGCTAAGGATGAGTCTTTTGAACATCGAGATCATTAGGAGGTTGTGATGGGCAAAATCTTCAAGAAAGGATCGACCTTTTTAGCATGGATTGTTCGCATGTCGCTCATCAAACGCTGGGCTCTCATGCATTGCTTTCGTTCTGAAAATGTCTCTGAGCACAGCCATCAAACTGCTGTCATTGCCCATATGCTCGCGATCATTAAAAATCGCCTGTTTAACGGCAACGTCAATGCTGAGCGCGTAGCAGTACTTGCCCTGTACCATGAGGTATCTGAGACCAAGCTGCAAGATCTCAACTCCAAGACTAAATACCTCAATCCTGAGTTTACTAAGCAATACAAGATGATTGAACATCGTGCAGAGCTTGAGTGTGTGAATACCTTGCCAGAAGAGCTAAGAGAGGATTTTCATCATCTGATCGTGCAAAACGAAGCTGATCATGAACTCAAAGAAATCGTAAAGGCTGCAGATATTCTCTCAGCCTATATCAAAGCCAATGATGAGCTACGCTTTAACAATACAGAGTTTACTCATGTAAAAGAAGGCTTAGATAAAGTGCTAGCTGACTACTGTCAGCGTATGCCAGAAGTACAGTACTTTATGGATAAGTTTGTTGCTCAATGCTGGGCTACTGTAGATCAGCTTGCTGGTATGGACTCAGACAATCAAGCTCAATCCACTGATAAATAATTGGGCCTAACAGCCAAAAACAAAGACAAAGACAAAGACAAAGACAAAGAACGCTACAGCACACTGCAGATACAAAAAGCCCCAGTCGTGGAGCACGCCTAGGGCTTTTTGCTTTTACTTATGCGTATTAGCTTGGCGATTGGCACTAAGCTAAGGAGCGCAGGTAATCGTGAGCGGTGAGGTAAGTGTAGAGCTTCTTGAGTACGTGAGATGCTCTCTTAGCATCCTCTTCAATAATAGCTTGGATGAGCTTATTGTGGAGGGTCAGAATAACCTGAGTGGAGATGGTAGGCTGCAGTGATGAAACTGCATTTTGCAGGCGTGCAATACCCTCTGTTACGGTCTTCTTAACAAACTCATTAACGATATTGTTAAAGATCATGGTGTGGAACTCAAAGCAAGCTACTAAGAACTCAGCTTGATTAGTAGCTGCTAAAGCACGCTGATTTTCTACAGCGGCCGCTAATTGCTTGTCCATACCTGAAAAGCACTTATTGAACTTCTTCATCTCAATGAAGATAGCTGTTGGAGCTACGATCTTGAGAAACTCAAGAATCTGCACGATTTCCTTTTTGACAGCTAAGTTCTTACCAGTGCCTTCGAAGATTGCATCTTCGTGTAACTCAGAGATAACAAAAGTGCCAACACCCTGCTTGGCCTTGAGCACATTCAGAGCTGATAACTGCATAATGGCACTGCGCAGAGAAGTACGTGACACGTTAAGACGATCACGCAGCATATTCTCTGATGGAATCTTACTGCCTACAGGCCATTTGCCGGTGCTGATCATGCGTTTAATGTAGCTTACAATTTCGCTTGAAACCGCATCTTGGCGCACGCGCTCTGACATATAACTCTCCACGCCTGATAGTCAGTACAGGCAATCGTTTAGCAAATAAGATGAGCTTCGGTGCTTTTAAAAGCACTTACTTTTGCAAGCTCAACATCAAATTTGCAATCTAATCCAACACCGATGCTGCTAAATGATTAAGCCATCGCACCACTGCTTTTAATGTCAAACAATGGTCAATGATGCTTAGCATCGTGTCCACCATGACAACCATACATTCTTACAGCAGCAAGGATGAAAGTTAACTGCTAGTCTGACTACAACTAGTGCCAAGCTAACTAGTCCTCATGCTCACTTTTAATAAGCATGTAACCACTTATGTATGTTTGGTAGCACACACCTAAAAGATCTTAAGCCATGCCATCACGCCTTTGCGCATAAATATGGCAGCAAATTTACAAGCACCTAAACTTATCTACATGTGCTAGATAAAGTCTGTGCTTTAGTAAAAGATATGGCATTCTATCCAAAAAACTAGGCAAATACAGCATGCATCTGCACTAAGATGCAAAATTATCTTGCAACAAGGTATTTTCTTGTTCGTATGGAGCTTTTTGCTCCAACAAAGCGCTTAAATCTTCGCCTTATTTAGCGCCCTTGCATAGATTAGCTAACTACACTTTAGATGCGCAAAGAACTGTAGCTTGGCTAACATTTTTAGAGCTGTTGCTTTTGCTAAAGATTTGATAGTGCCAATACCTTTGCAAAAGACTTGATAGTGCCAATACCTTTGCAAAAGACTTGATAGCGCCAATACCTTTGCCAAAGATTTAATAGCACTAAGGCATTTGCCAAAGATTTGCACAGTATGCTTGATTTTCATTATGGGGTATGTGATTTAATCGACATATCGAGGCCATCTTTGATGCCTCAAAGCTTTTATTCCATCTAAGATCACGTTTTGCCCACCCCAATAAAGGCCTAAAAGCCATTAAAAGCTCAAGATCTTGTATTACATTATTCGTACTTGAGTCTGTATTTCATTGTTCTTACTAATTTGCACTCATAAGGTAAATGCTACTTTTAAGCTTTGTCTTGTGAGCATGTTGCCGAGCGCTTGGCAAAAGATCTTAGATCATCACTTAAGTCTTTGTGACTATGTGTGATCAAAAGATGCTATAATTAACGTTTGCACAAACAAAATACGTTAGCTACCTAGGGTAGTTTGCGTATCTCATTACTTTCTACTAAAAAGTAGCTCTCTTTGCCGCTCGCCTGTACTCAGCGTCTCGTCTTATTGCGCTGAACGATTAGTGTTTCAATTTGGCGGCACATTCTTAAATGAAGCTAGATTAAGAGCGCTCAGGCGCGTTCTCAAGTAAGTTAGAACAGGATAAACAAGCCACCATGCCATTTGATGCCGGTACTTCTCAGCGTGATAAGCGCTCAAGCAAGTCACGTACTTCCACCTTTAACAAAACAGAACGCTCTAACACTCAGAAAAATCGCTCTGATCGCCCTAAGTCATTTAACAGCAAGTTTGTAAACAAGACTTCTTCTACAAACTTCAACAAGGGAGCGAAAGTATTTAGAGAAGATGCTCCAAGTGGCGAGCAAGTACACTTTAAGCCTCACTTTACCGATCACGACAAGCGTCACTCTGATAATACTCATGCAGAGCATGGCACTCGCTCATTCAATAAAGATCGCTCCAAGCGCTCTTTTAACGATGGTGCTGACAAGCAAGGACGTAGCGAGCGTTCCTTTTCTAACCGTCGTGAGGGTCTTAACAAGGGTAAAGATGGCAAGAAGATCGTAGTGCCTCGTCGCAAAGAGATCGTCAACGATAAGATTCCAAGAAAGCCAGGCTTTACTACTTTCCAGATGCGCTTAGTACAGAGCATTCTTAACTCTGCTTTAGTAGATAAGAAGCCGCTCGATAAGTCTTATGCCATGTGGTTTGCTAAGGTAAAGATCCCTGCAGTAGAACAAGGCTTTGTGATTCGTCACATCAACGCCATGTTCCGCCGCCTGTCTTTTTATGCACACGTTGCAGGCTTAAAGCGTCCATCTGACTTTGAGCGTCACGTAAACCGCCTCATTCTCTCTTATTACGCAACTGAAGGCTGGCCACTGCCTGAGCTTAATGCCGAAGGCTTTGACCGTACTGGCCTTAAAAAGCGTATTGAAGAGGCGATTGCACACCCACTGTACAATGAGGGCTGTCCTTTCTATCTTGAAGAGCTCTGCTCCCGTGAGCTAAAGGACAAGTGGCCAGCTGAGCGTAAGGCTTTAGGCGAGGCCGCTCCACGTTTTATCCGTGTTAATACCCTTAAGACCACTCGTGACGAGCTTGCTGCAGCTTTATCAGAAGAAGGCGTAGTAACTAAGTCAGTTAAGGGTGTTCACACTGCACTTGAAGTTACTTCTAACGCTGCCTTATTCCGTACCTTAGCTTTCCGCGAGGGTAAGTTTGAGCAGCAAGATGCTGGCTCTCAGTTAATCGCCCCATTCTTAGAGGTTGCTCCAGGTATGCGTGTTATCGATACCTGCGCCGGTTCTGGTGGTAAGACTCTGCACTTAGCAGCCTTAATGAATGGCAAGGGCTCTTTAATTGCCATGGATATTGAGGGCTGGAAGTTAGATGAGCTTAAGGCTCGTGCACGTCGTGCTGGTGCTTTTAACATCGAAACTCGCGTCATCGACTCAACTAAAGTCATTAAGCGTCTGTATGGTCATGCCGATCGTGTGATTATCGATGCTCCTTGCTCTGGTTTAGGCGTGCTACGTCGTACCGCTGACTCTAAGTGGGCCGATATTCAGCCACGTTTAATTGAGCTTAAGAAGATTCAAGCTGACATCCTTGAGCGCTACAGCCGCATGGTCAAGGTTGGCGGTAAGGTTGTTTACTCTACTTGCTCAATCCTGCCAAGCGAGAACGAAAAGCAAGTTAAGGCATTCTTAGCCAATCACCCAGGTGAGTTCGTTCTTGAGGCTGAAGAGCACATTTGGCCATCCTCTGGCTTTGATGGCTTCTATATGGCCCGTCTGCGTCGTCTTGAGACCTTCGATGCTACTGCTGAGGCAAATGACGCTAACGACACCACCTCAGGTGAACCAAGCTCACAAGAGTCAGATAAAGTAGCTACCGCAGCAGTAAATCCTGATAACACTCAGGCAGATGCTGCCAGAGCTAATGACACTGTAACCGAGCCGGCAGATGCAGCTACACAAGCTGATAATGCAGGCACTGCTAATAGCACTGAAAGTGCAGGCAGCTCTGAAAATGCAGGCACTGCTGACAGTGCAGAGATTGGCAAGCAGGACTAGAGCTCAGCTTGCTTAAGTAAGCTAAATTAGCTCGTAGGACATGAAAAAAGCCCCGTAGTGATGAACTATGGGGCTTTTTTCTTGGGTAAAGAGTGCTAATGGCAAACTACTTCTTGTCAGGATCAAGACCAGAGAAGCCTAAGTTTTGCTCATCTAAAACTAAGATTCGCTCCATCTGCTCATCAGTAAGCTCAAAGTCAAAGATATCCATGTTTTGCTTCATACGCTCAATGGTAGATGACTTTGGAATGGATGGAATGCCAAGCTGATTAACAAAGCGTAGACATACTTGAGCTACAGTACGATTGCACTCTGATGCAATGGCCTTTAATACGTCATTGTCAAAGACACGTTGACGACCCATTGGGCTCCAAGCCTCAGGTACGATTTCATTGGCCTGACAGAAACGCACTAACTCAAGCTGAGAAAAGCCTGGGTGAATCTCTAACTGATTGACCATTGGCTTAACCTTGGTCTCCATCAGCGGCATAAGATGATGCTCTTTGAAATTAGAAACACCGATATTCATGATGTAGCCTTCTTCGTACAGCTCTGTCATGGCTTTCCAAGTTGCCAAATTGAGCTCATGAGCCTTAGGATTGTTGCTTTCACTTGCTGGCCAGTGAATCAGATACAGGTCGAGATACTCAAGATCTAAATCAGTTAAAGTTTTAAAGAAAGCATCCTTAGTGGACTGATAGCCCATATCGGCCTCTTTGACCTTAGAGGTGATAAAGAGCTCTTCACGATCGACGCCAGAGGCAGCAATACCCTTACCCACTTCAACTTCATTACCATATAATGCTGCGCCGTCGATTAGGCGATAGCCGCATAAAATGGCATCTCTTACCAACTTGACGCACTCATCGCCGCCAGCTAATGCCCAAGTACCAAAGCCAATAGCTGGTAAAACGCCACGGCCTTTAAGCTCAAAGCCGTTGTCATTTAAAAGCTGTGCTGCCTTAATGGACTCTTGTGAAATCTGTGTACTCATAACTATGCTCGCCTTGTAAGATGACTAAGTCAACCAATCCTATCTTATGAAAACTACTTTTGTTTCATCATGATAGCTTAAGACATAGCTATAAACGTTATGAGCGCTCATAAAGTGCAACATATGCTCAATAGCAGCAGACCTCCCAATGCCTACGGCTTGCAAGGATTAATCGCGTCCATAATGTAATCAGATGCAGTATCTGTGGAGCTTTTTTATCGTGAAATCTGAGTACTCAATGCCATGCTATAGATTTGCTTGCCAAGGAAAATGCGCAGGCTTTTAGTAATTTGCTTTGAAATTTATTAAAGCTACGCCTATGTGAGTGAGACGTTGTACTCATCTAGTCTTACACTTAAAATATACTTACATACAAGTGCAAACAATGCATGATTATTAGGCATTAGCGTCAAATCTAAGCTGCAACTAGGATCCAAGATAAGCTGTAAAATCTGATGTGATATTTGTCACAAAAAACTATTGCAAGCTCGTGTGAACGGTGGATAATATCCGACCTGACTTGTGTCATTTAGTGTAACCATTTCTACTTTGACAAGTCATACAATATACGGCCTAAACAATAGCAAACACGAGTTAATGCTTCACGATTATATGCATATGCAAGTGCATGAGTACTGCCACTAGATGGTCGAATCATAAGACTGCGTTCATGCATGTGCGGTATATGAGATTGTGCATGATACTTTGTGCACGCATGCGAGGTATATGAGAGTGTGCGCCGCATAATACTGTGTGCACACATGAGACTGTGTTCACGCATGAGCATGGCATCGCAAAGATGTTAGTTATGGTGCTTGTTGCTTGTTTTGCTGTGTTTAACCATAGCTCAGACCATCTACTGAGCACTGAGAATTTCGCCCTGCAGCACTGAGAGAATCTAAATGCAAACATTCGGCGCCAACACAAGAGGTAATACCACTATCTACGTTGCCATGTGTCTGTTGGTTTCTGCGGCCAACTCCATGTTCAACCCTGTGCTGTCACTATTTTTTAATACAGAGCTCAATTTCTCTCCACTGCAGATCTCCATCTTCTTTATGCTGCTGCCAATTGCCACAATCTTAATCGTACAGACTGTGGCTCGTTTTTCAGATATTGGACTGCAGCGTCCTGCTATTATCTGTATTGCATCGCTCTTTGGTGTAGCCTCGTCATATATGCTGTATATGCGACCAAGCTTTATCGTGCTGTGCACCATTGGTCTGCTGCTACTTGGTTCTTACACTGTGTCTTTCCCACAGATCTACGCCTCAGCTCGTGAGTATGCGGTTAAATACTTAGGTGGCTCGTTAATGTTTGCAACCTTCATGAGATCTTTGGCCTCAGTCTCTTGGGTAGTAGGACCACCAGTTGCCTATGGTATTGCTATGGGCTATAGCTTTAACACCCTGTTCTTAGTTACAGCTATTTCTTTTGCACTTATTTGCGTAACCTCATTTTTCTTCCTGCCAAGTGTCTTAGATAAGGCTGCAGTAGATAAATCCCGTCACATTAAGTGGTGGACCAATCGCTCTGTACTAGTGCTGTTTGCCTCAATCGGCTTAATGTTTACTGCCTTTTCATCCTATATCAACACCATGCCGCTCTACTTTACTCAAGAGCTCAAATTAGATAAGGATTTACCTGGCTACATGCTAGGTCTAGCAGCTTTTATTGAAATTCCTTTAATGTTCTTAGCTGCACGTATTACCAAGACCTTTGGTATTAAGTACGTGATCTTAGTTGGTGGCATCGCACTAGTTATTTTCTTAGTGCTGCTGTTACGTCCTGGGGATAGTAACTATTACCTCATCATTACTTTCTTTGCAGCTTTGTATATTGCATTCGTTGCCACCATGGGCATGGTGTTCTTTCAAGAACTGCTTCCAGCCATCCCAGGCCAGGCTACATCCTTATACATCAACGCCTCGGTTTCAGGTCAGATTGCTGGTGGTGGCCTTATCTCACTTGCTGAGTCTGGCTCTTACACTATCGTCTATATGGTCGGCGCAGCTGTTTGTACTGTCGGCATCTTGCTACTCTTCTTTGTTAAGAAGCCAGATTCAGTAAGCTACTCATAAGCCGAGTAGATGTATCTTGTGTGTGAGTGCTAGTCATACAAAAGCATCTTGAATGTGACTGCCTGCTAGATGCTCATCTAGCATCTGATCGCCCCAAGAAAAAAGGAGCCAAGTGGCTCCTTTTTTTCTTGAGGCTTACTCAAGAACGATTTCTTGTAAATGGGATTACTAATCCCATCAACTAATCCCACCAGAAGTTCCAAATCTTGGATTTAGCAAGAATCTCTGCATATGAAGAGATCGTAACGCCTTCACGATCTTCAAGCAGATCAGGACAGAAAGCATAGTGCTTGATAGCAAGATCTTTAGCCTCGGATGCAGCTACTGGCTCATCAAGCATAAAGTCGATACCATCGGCGCTAACTACCACTGGGCGAGCACCATATTTTTCAAACCACAGCTTTGAGATCACCTTAAGATCTTCATTGTTTGGACAAGCATTCCAACCACCCATAGGCAGCCATGCAAAGATCTCGTAGACCTTCTCAACAGGGATGCGGGCCAAGATAATGTGGTTAGTCATGGTGCTATCAAAATCCCACCATGTCATGATGCGATCTTCAGCCTCGGTATTGCCACCGCTTTGATTAATCATATCTTCAAAGACAGAAGGATCACCGAGCACCTCTTGAGTGATGGAGAGCAGATTTTGAATAGCCTCTTCACCATTATTAGGATCAGTCTCTAAAATACCGCGACGGTATTCAGCGATCTCGTCTTTGTCAAAGTCATAAACACGACCCTCATTAGTAGGATCAGAGTTCATAACTAAGGTCTCAAGCAAAGTATCTGAAGGCACTACAAATACAGGTACAAAATCCTTGCTCTGAGCGCTTTCCTCTCGTGCCTTTTCGTAAGCTTCCATAAGAGGGTCATCGTCGATCATTGGCGCAAAATAAGTACAAGGACAATCAAGGTAGTTAACCAAACCACTTACCAATGCTCTCATTTTCTCGTCTGACATTGAACACCTCTCTTAGCTTTGCCAAAACACCAAAGCCTTAAAGCTTAGCGCATAATGCACGTACTTTTACAACGTCAATGCAAAAAAGAGCTTACTGCCCACTCTCTTATTAGCAAGGACATTGATACATACTTATATGCATTATTGATGATTGAAACTAGCTTACACCATGTTTTTCACGAATATGTGAGACATATCCGTCTTTATCCCAAATAAAATGGCAAAGAACCCTACTTAGTGGCTCTAAGTGTGATCTAAAACTATTTTGCAAGGTACTAGCATACACACAAGAGGGCAAGACAACATATACCGTTTTTTTGGTGTGGCATAAAAGCTAAAAAGCCCAGCATGCATGTGAGCATCTGGGCTTTTTGTAGGCTTAGACTATCAATCTAAAGCGCAGAAATATGTTTAAAGCTCTAGCAGCTTTTTCATACTGCAAAAGCTACCTTGTCCTAGAAATGACGACGTGGGCCACCGAAGTTAGGACGTGGGCGTGGACGACGTGAGTCACGTGGACCAAAGCGACGGTCTGAGCCTCTGTGATCATCAGCTGAACGACCTGGACGGTAATTGATGGAATTACCGTTGATATCACCCTTCTCATGACGATACTCGCCTTCATCCATGTAGGAGAAATCAGCATCGATATTTAAGCTGTTCTCGGCACGGTTGAAACGGTCATCATTGAACTTGTCATGAGGTGGACGACGGCGATCAAAGCGATCATGACGCTCACGACGCTCAAAGCGATCATCACGATCAAAACGATCACGACGGTCGAAGCGATCACGCTCTGGGCGTGGGTGACGATCGTGCTCAGGACGTGGATGACGCTCGCGACGCTCGAAACGATCCTCACGATCACGACGCTCAAAACGGTCACGCTCTGGACGAGGGCGACGCTCTGGACGTGCAGGTGGCTCAGCAGTGTACTCACGCAGATCTAAACGACGACCGCAAACGATAGCATGAGCTAAGATTTCCATAGTCTCATTAGGCATGCCGCTTGGCAGATCTACAGTTGAGAAAGAGTCGAAGATAGAAATATCGCCGATAAACTTGCTCTCGAGATTTGCCTCATTAGCAATAGCACCAACAATCTGACCTGGCTTAACTGAGTCACGACGACCTACAGCTAAACGATAGCGCACCATCTTAAGCTCTGGGAAGTCACGTAATGGCAGAGGCTCTGCAGATGGACCGCCATGACGACGCTCACGTGGGCCACGCTCACCGTGCTCATCAAAGCTTCTCATCTTAGGCTCTGGAGCAGACTCATCTAAGAGTAAAGAGCCGTCACGCTGAGCAAGCTTAGCTAAAGCTGCAGCTAAGATTTCAGGCTCAATTGCATCATCAGTGAGTAAGTCAGAAATAACCTCTAAGTAATCCTCTAAACCACCTGCATCGATGGTCTCTAAGATCTGATTGCGGAAGTTCTCTAAACGACGCTTGTTAACATCGGCCACTGTAGGCATACGCATTGGCTCAATGCGCTGACGGGTAACACGCTCGATCTGACGCAGGGCACGACGCTCACGAGGCGATACGAATAAGATAGCCTCACCGGTACGACCAGCACGACCGGTACGGCCAATACGGTGTACATAAGACTCAGCATCGTATGGAATATCGTAGTTGAATACGTGGGTAATACGATCAACATCCAGACCACGAGCAGCCACGTCAGTTGCAATGATGATGTCTAAAGAGCCCTTCTTTAAGCGCTCAACAATCTTCTCACGCTGACGTTGAGGGATATCACCGTGTAAAGCTGCACAAGCTAAGCCACGGCCAGCAAGCTTATTAGCCACATCTTCAGCATCGGTCTTAGTGCGAACAAATACCAGTACTGCCTCATATGGCTCAACCTCGAGCATACGAGTCATAGCATCGATCTTGTGAACACCAGATACTACCCAGTAACGCTGACGAACAGTAGTTGCTGTGGTGGTGTGAGACTCAATGCGAACCTCCTCAGGGTCTACTAAGTGAGCCTTAGCAATACGACGGATTACAGGAGGCATGGTAGCTGAGAATAAGGCAGTCTGATGATCGCTTGGAACCTGATCTAAGATCCAATCAACATCATCAATAAAGCCCATGCGCAGCATTTCGTCAGCTTCATCGATCACCACATAGCGCAGCTCGCTAAAGTCTAAGCGGCCCTTTTCAATGAGATCAATTAAACGACCTGGGGTAGCAACAACAACTTGTGCACCGTGACGCAGTGAGCGGATCTGGTTTTCATATGAAGCGCCACCATAAATTGGAGCAACACGGAAACCATCAATAAAGTGGGCAAAACGAGAGAATGACTCTGCAACCTGCAGAGCAAGCTCACGAGTAGGCTCTAAGATCAGCGCAAAGATATTCTTTTGACGCTTAGGTAACTTGGATAAAATTGGCAGAGCAAAAGCAGCAGTCTTACCTGTACCAGTTTGAGCCTGACCGATCATGTCACGGCCATTCATAACTACAGGAATAGAACGCAGCTGAATTGGAGTTGGCTGCTCAAATCCTTCGTGCTTAATGGCCTTGAGTACTTCTTCGCTTAACTCGAGGCTATCAAAAGTGATGATTGGCTCTTCTTCATCTGAGATCTTAAAGGCAGATTCCTCGTCAGTGCTCTCAGCAGCATCTGCAGACTCGTTAGCGTCCTGAGCTACTTCATCAGAGGAGTCATCTTCAGAAACTGACTCATCATTCTGAGCATACTCATCGCTCTGAGTATCCTCATCGTAGTAATCATCTGCCTGAGCTGACTCATTTGAGTACTCATCTGACTCATCAGAGTCATACTCGGTGTCATACTCAGAGTCTTCTTGGCTTGTCTCCTCTTCATCATAAGAGGTATTGCCTAGAGCTGAAGCCCATGGCTGTGGGATGCTCTTAGAGCTAGGGGCTGCATTATCCTCATCCTCTAACTCTGTATAATCGTTGTCATCACCCTCGTCGCCATCAAGAAGTAATGAAGTATCAGCACCATTGGATACAGCTACAGCAGCCTTGTGCTTAGTGTAAACCTTGATCTCTACATCACCGTCATGAGACTCAGTTTGCTCAACGGCTTCTTGATTTTCTGCGCCTTCAATTTCGCGGTCATCATCAACGAGATTGTTATGTAAATCAGACATGATTTTTACCCTTGAAAGTACGCAAGCACTAAACAAATAGCAGTACTAACGCACATCACATACCTAGATCTACCTCAATGAAGAGTAACTTAATGAATCTGGGAACACACTTGAAACTATCTAACAAGATAACAATAAGACAAACATTAAAGCTCACAACACTATGAACAGCATAAAGCTGCCAAATACCATGCGCACACGAACCTACCGCGCTCATTCTGCGCTGCTTTAAAATTGCTTTTGATTTTAATGACCCGACTCTTACTTCCCACACCGAGGGTAGATTATCACCAGCCTATTGCGTGCCCCCTAATCTTTTAAGAACCAAAAGGCTCTTTAAAACTCAATTGCACCAGCCAATAGGCCCAACTATCGAGCAGCTTACTAGCCATTAAGGTTGTTTGGCTTGTAACTGCTATCTTCCCGAAAACTATCTAAATCACGTGCTTATTCTTGTGAAGCACTCACTATCGGAAAAGCGCACTTAAGCGCACATAATTGTGTGCTTGTATTATACATACAAGAGATCAAGATTTTAGCTTTTTGCAACATTTTTCTTACATCTGACCACAGATAGCGCCACAAGCTCCATATAATCAGGATTGTTTAGCCTTTTGCACTATATTGTTTAGTTTGCACCAAGGCAAAATGCAGCGCCAAACCATCACCCTGCAGCCATACTTAAGCTTTGAAGACATAGCAGAGCAATTAACAGCTAAAAGTCCAAAGCACTATTATCAAAAGACTAAATAGAGATCTTAATTGGCGGTCGTCATGGCAACATCGGAATCCTGGAAGTCATCTTCATAGAACTCACCGATCTCGTCAGACTCGCCACGACTGTAGAAAAGAGTACTAATGAGAGATTCAGCCTGTGCAGTAACCGCCACGCCTTTTACAAACTCAGCTCGCCAAGACTCCATACGGCCACGCTTAACTAAGTTTGATGCATATGTCGACAGACTATCGTAGTAGCTTAGCCACAATTCATTTAAGCGCTTTAAGGAACGTGCATCTTCACCTGATACCTCGGCTACAGTAGCAACAGTTTTTCTAAAGTCACTATCATAGCTATCGAAGTACTTATCCGCCTCGTAGGCACAGATATCACTGTCTCGACTAGAGATACACTTTCTAAGTAAGAAGTAGTCACCAAAGCCGTAGTTTTTGAACATAGAAAGCATCGTGATACCAATACCAGTTCTAATATGCTCACCTGTAGTGTATTGCTCGCTTTGATGATAGAACTTCGAGCTCGTCCAAGCTTTAGAAAAAGACTCCCAAGTGCTTAATACTTGCTGATAGTCCTCGTTCACATAGCCAATGCTGCGCAAATCAGAGGAAATGCCTCTAATGCAGTCATCGCTAGCGTAAAAGAACTCATCACCATCTGAACCTTCAAATATGGCGCACTTTTTCTCAAGCGGCTCATGGGTAGTAGTCTTGCCTTTGCTACCTTGTACAAAGGAGTACTCAGGACGCAGGTGTAATGAGTCTGGATATCCTGCTAAACGCCAAAAACGCATTAACATCTGACGATATAGCACAGGTCGCAGTGCTTGGGCCTTTGAGATCGGAGGTAGCGCTAAAGAGAGATCTTGGTAGAACTGATTCCACGATCTCAAAGCCTCTTTAGCATTACGCTTTGGAGATACAAAACCGGTTAAACGGCGATTAAGCACCGATGAGTACTTGATTGTCTCAAGCTCATAGCGATTATCCATAGCGTAGATGAAGGTCGATGGGTCATCACTTAACTTAAGAATGTCGTAATAGCTCTGAGGATACTGTGTAATCTTGGTATCACTAAACAAAGAGAATAAGGTCAAGTAATAGTCATACTCATCAATAGTGATATCAGGGCTCTTAAAATCCATGCGAGCGGTATCTGACAAAACTGTATTCCACAGCATCAAATAACGCTGATATGGGCCAGTAGGATCTCTAAATAAGCTTGGTAAGAATGAAAGTGCATCCTTACCCTGCTCTTCATAAACCGTGTCCAGAGCATGCTTGCACTTGTCACTTAAGACAAATGACGGCATATCATCTTGCATATGTATGGTGCTAACTAAACCGTTGACCATATTGTCTACATGCCCTGCTCTCTTAACGCCATTAGAGCTTGCGCCTGCAGAATTAGCATTTGCAGAGTTAGCGCTTGTAGAACTAGCGCTTGCTGACTTGGCACTTGCGGAATTAGCACCTGCAGAACTAGCGCTTGTAGAGTTAGCGCTTGTAGAGTTGGCACCAGTGCTTGATGAGGTAGCAATTGAGGTAGTGGCATCTGAGCGACGAGCACTGCGGTTAACTGCGTATAAATTTGAATGTGGATGCTTGAGGCACACGCTGTCTACATCGATATAGCGTGCCTTAACCTCTGGGGCGCTAGGAACAATATCAGGATTCCAATTAGGATCTACCCAGCGGCGATCTGAATCACTTTGCTCTATAACGTTTAGACCGTTTTTCTTGGCCTGCTCAATGAGGCTTAGTCTATCTAGTGAGCTATCTGAAGAATGAAGATCTTTGTGGTTAAAGCCACCACGAGGCCAAAGAATGCCAGAGATTAGAGGGCGACTTATGGTGAAGTTTTGTTGCTCTTCTAAAATTGCACATGATTTAGCAATCTCGGATAGAACCACATTGGCTCTATCCATAGGAAATACTAACTCTTGTGGGATGCTCAGATACTTTGCATCATCCTCTTTGAAGCACATGGTAAAGGTAGGACTATCAGGTAGTGTAATCAAAAATGATGTACCTACTTGAAACTCCATGGAGTTACCAATGATCTCAGCGTACACATTAGTAGAAGTGCCATCTACATTTAGCTTTACTGGAATTATGCCCGATGCCTTGTTGGTATTAGGAATAAGTACGCTCATTCGATATGGAGTAGGCTGATTTTGAGAGCACAGCACTACTTGTAGCTGAATCTTTTCTTGAGCGTTAACAAAAGCTGCTACTTCTGATCCGCCGTGAGCATAATCAAGTCGTCCCGCTTCCCAGCTGTTTGCAGGCCAGGCTGACACAGCCGCAATTGAATGAGGGCTAATCAGTGCGCATGATAAAAGAGCAGCACCAATAGCACAGCCTTTTTTATAAGTCACAACGCTAGCTGCACAATGTGCAACTTGCGCTGCTAAATAGGCTGCCCATCTGCCGCGAACAAGTGTATTTAAGGACTTGTGTAAGCGCATCATAACAACTTAATTAACCGCTCTTTTCATTTAGCTAAGCATATTACAAGAAGGACTATCTCGTACACATAACATTATGCATCACGACAAATAGCCGTCACTTAGCAACATACGCAGAGCTTCATGCACCTAAGATACCAAGTACATGCTTTAATCAGAATAAGCGCTAAAATCGCATGGGATGCAGCATTTTGGAGCGCACTTATAGATCGAATATGATTGTTTGAAATGCCTGGCAGGACCAATCAACAGCAATAAAGAGTTATTTGGTGGGAATATTGAAAGGAGCAGTTAGCAGCAAGTTAACGCCAAGATTGCGACGCGAACAAAATAAGCCTAAATGTATTTTGAGCGCCGCAAGCTTTGGCAAGATAAATGATCTTTGATTAATCTAGCTTGTTGAGTGAAGCTGCTAATGCTTGCAGAGTTACTTGCTTAGTCTTAGTGGCCTTAGCTCTGTCAAATGAAACTACGATGGAGTATAAAAGCTCACAAACATGGATTTGAGCAGCAATAGTTGCAGCACTATCACCTTGTAATGAGCCTTCTTCGTTACCATTAAAGATTACGTAGTCAGCATACTCAACGATCTTGCTCACTGGATTATTAGTCACAGCTACACACAGCGCACCAGTGGCCTTAGCAATTTTAAAAGCATGCACAGTCTCATAACTGCTACCACGCTGAGACACTGCAATAACAACATCACTAGGACCTAGCATGGCTAATGATGTATACATAAAGTGACTCATGAGTTCTGAGTTAGCATCAATACCAATACGGCAGAGTTTATTCTTTAAGAATAAGGCGCTCAGACTAGAGTTACCTACGCCAACGATAAAGACTTTACGTGCTTTAAACACAGCCTCAGCGACTTTATGGAGTACTTTCTCATCGATATTGTGAATGTTTTCACCAAGAGAACGCTGCATAGCTAACTTAAGTTTCTTAGCCATTACAACTGCGTCATCGCCATCAACAATGTTAGAGTCAAGAATCTGCTCTTCTTCTTGCTGACCTTTACCTGCGATCTCTTTGACGAGTTCTAATTGAAACTCTTTAAAGCCAGGGTATTTGAGTGTCTTGGCAAGACGCACTACTGTTGCCTCTCCTACTTCTGCAGCAGTAGCGATCTCGGTAATGCTCTTTACGATGATCTCATCTGGGCTATTGAGGATATATGCAGTTAGACGTCGTAATGCTAATGGCAGATCATTTTCAATGGCTCTTAAAGTGATGAGAATCTTGCCACTTACGCAACTAGGGATATTAAGTTTGCCCATAATGTTGACCTTATTCATAACGCATTCGTCAACACATTAGCTAAGTATATGTTCTGAGCTTGTAATAATTAGTTATCAAGCTATCCCCATCTAATGACATGCATTTAGATAGGTTTTACAAACACATTCACTTCATGCTGAATGCTCTTACTTAGCTACTGTTATTGGTCTTAAAGGAAGTAAGATCAAATAGCTACTTGTACGTGCGGCCAATACTTAATCACAATGACAGATAAGACATCTGTATTTATAAAGCTCACACGACACCCACAAAACATCCTGTAACATCTTGAGTTTTAAGCAATATAGAAAATAGCAAAGTACAGCTAGCGCCTTTGCCATCAAAAAAACAAACTCTACCTTTAAATCGCTCTGTGCATGGATATGTGCAAAGGAGCATAAGCTCGTGCCAAAAGTATATAAGTATCCTTATAGCCATGAATAAAAAGTGCATTTGACTTTAGTAAATATGCCACGGCTTAACTTATAACAGCACGCTTTTGCGAAGGTATAAGTGGATGAGTACAGTGTTATGGTAAAGAAGAATTGTAATGACCAAATGCAAGTAGGAGCTAAAAGCGTTGCTTATATAAAGAGTAACGAGCTGAAGCTTGCTATATGTGTGTATGAATTCTTATTTACGCTGAGACAAGCCCTCTTAAAAACCAATAAAAGTTCTAACTAAGCCCATCTCATTGTTACTTGCAAGCTCTATATAGGCATTAACAGTTAAATCATCCATTAGTTGATAACTGGCCTGAACAGATAACACGAGAGCTTGTATAAAAGCAGTTTTAATCTCAAGACAATATCTTGAGATAACAAACTATCCGTATTCAGTATAGCAAAGTTGCACTAGAGTCTATATTTCTACACAGCACTATTTACTATAAAGATGCGAAAGAATTATCCTAAGTCTTCGCCATAATCTACATGTACAAAACTGCAAAAGTGGGAATGACATAACTCCACTTTCTACTAACCGTTTGCACATGGCTCTAAGGCAATACAAATGTAAAGTTGTACACAAAACATATCTGTAAATATGGAGAAAACTTTCATCTTTACATACATGTTAACTGCAAAACTTTTGCGACTCAATAATCAAAAGTGCAATTTTCATAAATGTGGAGGAAATTTTCAGAATTGTGGAGGAAATTTTCAGCAGCTTCACAATTTTAATTATGCACAAAGCTGACCTTATAACCATTAGAAGATAACGATAAAAACGCCTTTTGATACGGTAAAGGAAGTACTTTCATTGGCTAGAGTTATCAACAAGTGACCTTATCCTTGCCTGTTACTCTGTCAATTGTTATACAAGTGTGGTTCGGCGAGTCAAAGCTCACCAATCCATATCTATGAAAAAACGGGTGAACTTTACAAAATTAAACATCTTGCTTTACATAGATATGTAGACTTTTTATGGAATCAAGATGAAATAAGACCTCATCTGTACACTAAAAGGCTTTACACGGTAGCGTACAAGTTTTGTGTAAAACTCTGATCCAAATAGCATATATATGCGAATATTTTTCACTGCGTGATGTAGATCTCAATTTCATGAAGATCCATTTGTGAAAAAAAATTCTTTGTTTATCATTGAATGTGAAATTTTACTCCACATGAGTACTTTTGACGTAGCTTACACAAAGCCCACTTATCTATCCCAAACTTCTGGTCAATGTGCAAGATACCGAGGAAAGCTTAGTCGGAGTCAAAAAATTCTTTAGGAGTTATTGTTTATGTCTTTTAATTTGAAGCAATTAGCTGTTGCTGCAGCATTAGGTACCATGGTTTCCTCTTCAGCTTTCGCAGCTGCTCTTCCTGACACCCCAGTTCCATTCAAGTCTGGCGCTGGCGCAATGAACGATGGCGTTATCTACATTGGTTTAGGTACTGCTGGTCAGGACTGGTTCAAGCTCGACACCAAGGCTAAGTCACCTAAGTGGGAAGCTATCGCTAAGTTCCCAGAGGCTGCTCGTGATCAGGCTCAAGCCGTTGCTTTAAACGGAAAGATCTACGTGCTCGGTGGTGTAGGTAAGATCAAGTCTGACCTTACCTCAGTATCAAACGAAGTTTTTGAATACGATCCAAAGAAGAACACCTGGACCAAGGTATTAACCCGTTCTCCAATCGGTCTGACTGGCCACACTGTTGTAACTAACGACGGCAAGACTGCTTTAGTTGTTGGTTCCGTAAACAAGGAAATCTTCGACGGTTTCTTCTATGACCTGTCAGTTGCTGCTAAGGATCCTGCTCTTAACGCTAAGGTTAACAAGGATTACATCAGCAAGCCAGTTGAGGACTACCTCTTCAACAACACCGTTTTACAGTACAACCCAGCTGAGAATCAGTGGTACGTATTAGGCGATCTGCCAAGCTTCGGTACCGCAGGTTCTGCAGTAGCTGTTGATCCTAAGGACAAGAGCGTAATGGTTGTATCCGGTGAGAAGAAGCCTGGTTTACGTACTGCAAACAACACCAAGTTCACCTTAGACGGCCGCACCATGAAGGCTGAAAGAGCCCCTGACTTAGTTCCAGCTGCTGGTGACAAGGTTCAAGAGGGTGTTGCTGGTGCATTTGCTGGTTACTCCAACGGTACTTTAGTTGTTGTTGGTGGCGCTAACTTCCCAGGCGCAACTGAGAACTACGCTAAGGGCAAGTACTTCTCTCACGAAGGCTGCACCAAGACTTGGCGTGACGACATCTACACCTTTGCTGACGGCAAGTGGAGCTATGCAGGCGATTTAGCTACTCCATTAGCTTACGGCGTAACCATTCAGAACGGCGACGAAATCATCTTAATCGGTGGTGAGACCTCCGGTGGTGTTGCTACCTCTGATGTTATTACCGTATCCGTAAAGGACGGCAAGGTAGTTACCGAATAATTCTGTTTTCTTTAATGAGCTGTAAAGCTCGCCAAAGTCAGGCTCATTTTTCTGTTTAGAGCCTGACTTAATCCTTAAACGTTTAGGACTTAATATGCGCTTATCTAAAATTGCTTTAGGTTTAGGTTTTGCCTTAGCCGCTGTTACTGTTGCTAACACTGCTTCTGCTGCAAAGTTCACCATCGACTACCGTCATGAGCTCCGCAGCGAGTACTCCGAGAACTTCGATCGTATCTGCTTAATCGGTGCTTTCGATAACGGCGTTGGTTTCTACGTTGATTCTTCTTTCAAGTCTGGCTCTGAGCGTCCAGGCAAAGACTCAGAGTACGAAGATGGCCAGTGGGGCGATTTCGTAGCTAACGCTACTGAGATGTCCTTATGGTGGGGCTACAAGGTTGCAGGTACTGGCTTTACCATCACCCCAGGTATCATCACTGAGACAACTGACAAAGAAACTGCTTACAAGCCATACTTACGTTTACAGTACAACACTGACTTCGGTTTATGGTTTGCTGTTCGTCCTCGTTATGACTATGCTCGTGTTGATAGCACCAGCCCAGATAAGAAGACATACCGTGTCGATGCATGGGTAGGCTACTCAAAGGGCAACTTCGGTATCAACTACAACTACACTCACATGTGGGTAGCTGATGATACTAATCGTACTCTTTTCGACAAGAAGGACAGCAACTACGAGCAGAACATCGCTATGAACTACCGTATGGGTCAGTGGAATCCATACATCGAGTTCGGTGATATCGCTGTATCTAACGCCACTGACGACCGTCAGCTCCGTGTACGTGCTGGTATCCAGTACACCTTCTAAGATTACTTCAGAAGACTACTTCTCCTTTTTTAGGGATAAACACAACACACCAAAGCGATGTTTAAAGCTTAGTAATTTAGATATCGCTTTAACCTGCAGGAGCAATCCTGCAGGGCTTAGAGTGGTTAAAAACATGTTCACCCGTATCGCAAAGATACACCGATCCCCTGGTGAACATCTTTTTAACTGTTCAAAGACACTGAAGCAGCTGAGCTTTTAGTGCAAGTACATGGAAATCCATTCTTGTTTACTTTGAGCGCTGGCAGTGACAGTTAAGACTACATATCAAGGACTTAAAGCGAAGGTCCTTTGCGTACTTAAAGCGAATGTCAGTACGCTAGAAATCTGAGGTTTAATCATGCTTTTCGAACAATTCAAGAACAAACTCATCATTTCTTGTCAAGCTTTACCAGACGAGCCTCTGCACAGCCCATTCATCATGGGTCGTATGGCTCTTGCTGCAAAGCAGGTCGGAGCTGTTGCCATCAGATGCCAGTCAGTAGATGACATCGTTGAGATTAAGAAAGTTACCGGTCTTCCAGTTATCGGCTTAATCAAGAAGAACTACGACGATTCAGATATTTACATCACCCCAACTAAGGACGAAGTTCAGGCTCTGTTAGACATTGGCTGTGAGGTTATCGCCTTAGACGCAACTTTACGTAAGCGCCCACACGACGAGAAGCTTGAAGATCTCGTTAAGATGATTCGTGACGGCGGCGCATTAAGCCTTGCTGACATCTCCAGCTACGAAGAGGGTATCAACGCAGAGAAGATTGGCTTTGACGCTATCTCAACTACTCTCTCAGGCTACACCCCATACACTCCTAAGTTAGTCGGCCCAGATTTAGGCCTGGTTGCTCGCTTAGTTGCTGATACTAAGATTCCAGTTTTTGCAGAAGGTCGTATCAATACTCCAGATGACCTGCGCAGAGCTTACGAAGTTGGTGCTTACGGCGCTATCGTTGGTTCAGCAATCACTCGCCCACAGGTTGTTGGCAAGTGGTTCATCGATGCACTTCCTGCAGGCTAAAACGAACTACACTTACGCGCCCAAGGCCGTTTAGCTAGATAAGCTAGCAACAAGATAATGTGAAGGCCTAAGCGCGAATTTATCCAGTTTCTGCTGTAAGTGGCTCTCAGAGCAGGCTTACACAAGAATTTAACATTCGGAGAATCTAAAATGGCATTCAAGAAGATTGGCGGTATCTACTCTGCTCTCTTAACCTCTTTCGACAAGAACGGCGACATCAACGAGAAGGGCATTCGTCAGTTAGTTCGTCACAACATCGACGTTTGCAAGGTTGACGGTTTATATGTTGGCGGTTCTACTGGTGAGAACTTCTTACTGAGCACCGCTGAGAAAGAGCAGATCTTCAAGATCGTTAAGGACGAGGCCAAGGATCAGTGCCAGTTAATCGCTCAGGTTGGCTCTTTAAACATTAAGGAGTCTGTTGAGCTCGCTAAGCTGGCTACCGACTTAGGCTACGACTCTTTATCTGCCGTAACTCCTTTCTACTACAAGTTCTCTTTCAACGAGATCAAGGACTACTACAACACCATTACCAAGGATGTTGACAATCAGATGGTTGTTTACTTCATTCCTTTCTTAACTGGTGTAAACATCTCTGTAGATCAGTTCAAGGAGCTCTTCGAGAACGAGAAGATCACTGGTGTTAAGTTCACCGCTGGCGACTTCTACTTATTAGAGCGTTTCCGCAAGGCATTCCCAGACAAGGTTCTCTTCGCTGGCTTCGACGAGATGATGTTACCTGCTACTGTTTTAGGTGTTGACGGTGCTATCGGTTCTACCTTCAACTTAAACGGCGTACGTGCTCGTGAGATCTTCGAGTCCGCACGTTCTGGCAACATCGCTAAGGCTTTAGAAGTTCAGCACGTAACCAACGACTTCATCTCTGACGTATTAGCTAACGGCTTATACGGCACCTTAAAGATTGGTCTCCAGGAGGCTGGTGTTGAGGCTGGCTACTGCCGCAAGCCAATGGGCGACTACTCTTATGAGATGATTGCTCGCGCTAAGGAAATCTACCACAAGTATTTCTAAGCGAATAAAAGAGTAAGCGCAGGCAAGTCTATTGCCATGATGGGGTAGCTTCGGATAGCTAACATAAGCTTTCTTTCCTGCCCCATTTTAACAAATAGGCGTAATTCTCCACCTATAACTTCAATAGTTTAGGTGGCGATATAAGCCTACATATTTCTAAGATTAATATCATTAGAAAAGTATTCAAAAATGCTTCTGTAAAGAAGCTATTTGATAGCGGCTGCGTGTTTCAGCCGATATGGGTAACTTGTTAACCGTATGAGATTTGGCGCAACGACGCCATGAAGCTCACGCCATAATCGTAAGATTTGGCTGGAGCAATTCACTGGCCCAATTTTGGCTATTAAACACAGTATCAGATACGACAGCATTGATTGTTGCACGTCTGATGCTATGAGTGATTAACACTCCCTAAGAGCTTAAATGCTCCAGATTTAAAGCTGCAGCGCAAGCTACAGCGCATGTGTGATACCACTACTATTCTTTTGAACAGTACCAAATCATACGGGGCTACCCTACATGAAGTTGGTATTACGCATTCCGAACCACACACACCAAAGCTCCTTAAGATTCCGTTTTAGCAAATGATAGTGCTCTTAGCACTATAGATGAGATAAAACTGAGGAACTTGGGGAGCACCTTTGTGTCTGTGATTTTTTATTTTCAATTCATGTTAAAAGGGACATTGGGAAGCACAAAGCCTCTCTAGTTCCCTCCATGCTCTAGAATAATCAGTGTCTTCTTGGAAGATAATTTGAGGTTTTGTTTATGTTAGAAGAGCTTCACGGTTTTACCTGGATTGATACCACCGTGCTCGTCGTCTATATGATTGGCGTGTTACTCGCTGGTATCTACTTCTCTAAGAAAGAGATGAAAGGCAAGGAATTCTTTAAGGGTGACGGCTCAGTACCTTGGTGGGTAACCTGCGTATCCATCTTCGCAACCTTACTTTCCCCAATTTCCTTCTTAGCCTTAGCAGGTAACTCCTACGGCGGTACTTGGATGCTGTGGTTCGCTCAGCTGGGTATGATCATCGCTATCCCTCTGACCATCCGCTTCTTCCTCCCTGTTTACGCTAAGTTAGACATCGATACTGCTTACCACTATTTAGAGATCCGCTTCCAGTCACCAGCTCTGCGCGTATTAGGTGCTGTGATGTTCGTTCTCTTCCAGTTAGGCCGTATGTCCATCGTTATGTACTTACCATGCGTTGCATTAGCAAGCTTAACTGACATCAACGTTGATGTTCTGATTATCGCTATGGGTGCTATCGCTATTGTGTACTCATACACTGGTGGTCTTAAGGCAGTTTTATGGACTGACTTCATCCAGGGCGTTATCTTAATCGGTGGTATTACCCTCACTCTCTTCTACATCATCTACAAGTTAGACAACGGCATTGCAGACGTAACTGCTTCCTTAACCACTGGTGGTCGTTTCTTAGCTGAAGGTGAGAAGTGGGTTGACTGGTCAAACCTCTTAGGTACCTCAGTACTCGTAACCTTAGTTGGTGGTGGTTTATCAACCTTCTGTTCATACGTTTCCTCACAGGACGTTGTACAGCGTTTCACCACTACTACCGATGTTAAGCAGCTCAACAAGATGACTATCGGTAACGGTATTCTCTCTATCTTCTGCGCATCTGTATTCTACATGGTTGGTACCGCTCTGTACCTCTACTACAACCAGAACCCAGAAGAGATCACCGATCTGTTCCGTCACTCACAGGATAAGGTATTCGCTTACTTCTTAACCTATGAGCTCCCAGTAGGTATCACTGGTATCATCTTAGCTGCTCTGTATGCCGCTTCACAGTCAACCCTTTCAACTGGTATTAACTCTGTTGCTACCTCTTGGGTTATGGACATTCAGACTAAGATTACCCCTAACATGTCCTACGAGCGTCAGACCAAGATTGCTCAGTACATCTCTCTGGCAATCGGTATCTTCGCAATCTTAGTTGCTATGTACTTAGCACGTCTTGATGTGAAGTCCGCTTATGAGCTCTTCAACTCATTCTTAGGTCAGGCCTTAGGTGCATTAGCTGGTGTATTCGTATTAGGCGCTTTCACCCGCAAGACCACTGCTTTAGGTGCTTTCATCGGCTTCGTTGCAGCAACCGCTATCGTGTTCTACTGCAAGTACAACGTACCTTCAATCTCATTCTGGATGTACGCTTTCATCGCCATGGCTGTTACCTTAATCGTTGGTATCATCGTATCTGTAATTCAGGCCAAGGCTACTGGCAAAGAGTTCGTTGCTCCAGAAGGTTCAACCTACTTAACTGCTAAGAACTAATCTTTAAGATCAAAACTGAGCATGATTTGAGGCTCATTAAATAAGCCTCAAATCTCACAGGCTCCGTTAAAAACCTAAAAAGCAGGGCCTCGCCCTGCTTTTTTTGTTGGTACATAAGTTAAAACTCAGACAGGAAATACTCATGCAACAGGATCTCTATGTGCTCATTGATATTGGCGGCACAGCAATTAAGAGCGGCGTTGCCACCCTCGATGGTACTTTACTTGAGCGTAATGAAATGCCTACTGAGGCAAAGCCAACTGAGGCTCAGCTCGAGGCAGCTAAACAAAGTGGCACCGAGATTGATTTAAGCAAGTTTGGTGGTCCTGGCATTGTCAGCAAAGTAAAGAAGATTACCGCTGCTGCTTTAGAAAAGTATGGCGCTCAGATTAAGGGTGTAAGTATCTCAACAGCTGGTATGGTCGACCCTGATCAAGGTAAGCTTGTTTATGCTCTGCCTGATGCTATCCCTGATTACACTGGCGTTAACTTCAAAGAAATCGTAACTGGTGAGTTCTCACTGCCTTGCGAGGTTGAAAATGATGTTAACTGCGCTGCTTTAGGCGAGATGTGGTTAGGTGCCGGTCGCGGCTGCCATAGCGTATTTTGCATGACCATTGGCACCTCTATCGGTGGCGCTATGATCTGCAATGGTAAGCTAATTTCTGGTGCTTCAAATAGTGCTGGCGAAATTGCTTACATGCGCGTTCCAGGCGGCATGTTACACTCCCTAGCCTCTACTACTTATTTAGTTAAGTACTACGCTCAGCTTCGTGGTGAAAGTGTTGATCAGGTTAATGGTATTCGTATCTTCAACGAGGCTGAATCTGGTGATGAAGTAGCCATCAAGGCTATCGATGAGCTTATCGAGCACTTAACTGACGGTATTACCAATGTAGTTTCCGTACAAAACCCACAGGCTGTAATCTTAGGCGGTGGCATCATGGCTCGTGAAGACTACTTACGTCCACGCATTGAGGCTGCACTTAAAGAGAAGCTCCGTGAGATTGTATTCCGCGCTACTCGTATCGAATTTGCCAAGCTGCGTAATGATGCTGGTATGCTTGGTGGCTTCTACCACTTCAAGCAACGCCGTGGACTGATGTAATCATCTGCAGCATTTAATTTATACCCAAGCAAAAGGCGCTATCCAAGTGGATGCGCCTTTTTTGTTGCCTTTTGTAACTTTACTGTGGCTGTGGTTGCCTGCTTTTGTAACTTTGCTGTGGCCAAGAAAAAAGGCGCATCCATTAGATAGCGCCTTTTTAATTCCACACACCGAAACATCCACAATCTAACTAATTATTTAGGCCTTTTTAGGCAGTGTACTTATGCAAGATAAGTTATTTTCTTTTAGCTAATTGTTGGATGTATTAGTCAAAAATTACTTAACAGCAACCTTAACCACTACCTTAACCACGTCAACAGGCTGGCCCTGGTAAGCGATACGTGGCTGGTGAGCCTCCTCAGGAGGAACAATAGCGAACTGGCCTTTCTGTAAAGTAACAGAAGTGTACTTCTCTGGAGTTGAGAGGTAGACCATGTCGTTTGCTGGATCTTCTTCAGTAACCTGAAGGTCGCTGCGCATGCATACGTTGAAAGACTCAACACCCTGAGCTAAGTACTGAATGTCGAAGTAGTCGTTGTGAGCCTCGAAGCGGATTGCCTCAAAAGGAACGGTGGTGTAACGCTGAACGAGAGCAAAAGCACCCTCGCAAATGTCGTAACGGCCGTTCTCGAGCTTGGTAGCGTCGTTGTTCTTGAGCCACTCGATGCTCTTGGCAAATTTCTCTTCAAGGTAGTTGTACTTAGTAGCAAGCTCGAGGGAAGTAGCTAACATAAAATGCTCCTGTGACAGCGTGTGTAACGAGGGAAAAATCACCCTCTGACATACTAGTTATTGTACTACTAATTGCTGTCGTTAGGCCCATTTGAGGCAAGCTTTTTTTTGCTTAAATCCCTTATCAAATCTAGATTTGTGAGGCAATTTACACCTCATTGTGTTGATATAAAAAAAGGCCCAGTGCAAATGCATCTGGGCCTTTTTTTTTAATCGTTAGCTATCAAGCTAACAGTGCGTTATTAACCGCCGAAGTTATCGAACAGGATGTTCTCATCTTCAACGCCTAATGAGTGAAGCATGTCTACGCAAGACTTGGTCATCATTGGAGGGCCGCACATGTAGAACTCACAGTCCTCAGGGCTCTTGTGGTTCTTTAAGTAGTTCTCATAGAGAACATTGTGAATAAAGCCAGTTAAGCCAGTCCAGTTATCCTCTGGCAGAGGCTCAGATAAAGCTAAGTGCCAGGTGAAGTTTGGATGTTCCTTTGCCAGCTGATCGAACTCGTCTACGTAGAAAGCTTCCTTCATGGAACGTGCACCGTACCAGAAAGAAATGCGACGCTTAGAGTTAAGACGCTTGAGCTGGTCAAAGATGTGTGAACGCATTGGGGCCATACCGGCACCACCACCGATGAATACCATCTCATTGTCGGTCTCACGAGCGAAGAACTCACCGAATGGACCAGAGATAGTAACCTTATCACCAGGCTTTAAGCTCCAAATGTATGAAGACATGATGCCAGGTGGCAGTTCCTTAAGCTGACGGAGAGGTGGGGTAGCAATACGCACGTTAAGCATAATGAGACCCTTCTCGTCAGGATAGTTAGCCATGGAGTAAGCACGGATAGAAGGCTCGTCAACCTTTGAAACCAGGTCAAATAAACCAAAGTGCTCCCAATCTGCACGGTACTGCTCTGGGATATCAAAATCCTTGTAGTAAACAGTGTGTGCAGGGGCTTCAATCTGAATGTAACCACCAGCGCGGAATGGAACTTCCTCGCCCTCAGGAACCTTCAGACGGAACTCCTTAATAAAGGTTGCTACGTTATCGTTAGAGATAACTTCACACTCCCACTTCTTAACGCCGAAGATCTCTGCAGGCAGCTCTAACTCGCAGTCACCCTTAACAGTAACCTGACAAGCTAAACGCCAGCCTTCACGGATCTCACGCTTAGTGAAGTGAGAATACTCGATAGGTAATACGTCACCGCCGCCTTTAACGACCTTGACCTTACACTGACCGCAAGCACCACGGCCACCGCAAGCTGAAGAAACGAAGATACCCTTGTCGGATAAGTCGTTTAACAGCTTGGTACCAGCAGGACACTTGAAGCCTAAAGATGGATCACCGTTAACACCAATGGTGATGTCACCGGAGTTCACTAAGAAGCGCTTTGCTACGAGGATGAGTGCTACGAGAATAGCAACTACAACCACGAACATAAAAACGCCCGATACGATTGTAAACATGTATCCCCCTTAGAGCGAAATGCCTGAGAATGACATGAAGCCGATAGCCATCAGACCAGAGGTGATGAATACCAGACCCAAGCCACGCATACCATCAGGAGCGTTAGAGTACTTTAAGCGCTCACGAATTGCAGATAAGAGCACCAGTGCCATGGCCCAAGAGGTACCGGAACCGAATGCATATACTACAGACTCAGTGAAGTTGTACTCACGCTGAACCATGAAGGAAACACCTGCAAAGATAACGCAGTTTACAGTGATCAGAGGTAAGAAAATACCTAAGGCGCTGTAAAGAGAAGGTACAAACTTGTCGAGGAACATCTCGAGTACTTGTACTAAAGCTGCGATAACACCAATGTAGGTGATGAAGCTTAAGAAGGAAAGGTCAAGACCAACAACTAAAGCATCAGGCTTTAAGATGTAAGCATTAACCAGGTTGTTTACTGGAACAGCCAGCATCTGCACCATGATAACAGCAGCACCTAAGCCTGCAGAGGTGGTAACCTTCTTGGACACAGCCAAGAAAGTACACATACCTAAGAAGAAGGCCAGAGCCATGTTCTCGATGAAGATACTCTTTACTAAAAGAGAAAGGTAATGTTCAACCATGATTAGTAATCCTGCTTATGGGTGTCATACTCAGGTTGCTCAACCAGATCCTTACGGAAGGTCTTGGTCAGCCAAATTAAGAGGCCAACTAAGAAGAAGCCGCAAGGTGGCATTACGAGCAAGCCACATGGTACATACCAACCACCGTTGTTAACGGTTTCGAATAAGGTAATACCGAACCAAGAACCTGAACCGAAGATCTCACGAACAGTGGCGATAATGCATAAAACGAGCATATAGCCTAAGCCGTTACCAATACCGTCTAATAAAGAAGGTAATGGAGGATACTTCAGAGCAAAGCCCTCAGTACGACCCATAACGATACAGTTGGTAATGATCAGACCTACGTAAACTGATAACTGCTTGGACAGGTCATAGGCAAAAGCCTTGAGGATCTGGTCAACCAGGATTACCAGAGAGGCAATAATGGTCATCTGAGCGATAATACGCACAGAGCTAGGAATATAGTTACGAGTAACAGACACGCAGGTGTTTGCAATAGCACAAACGCAAACTACGGACACACCCATAACGAATGCTGTCTTCATGGAAGAAGTAACAGCTAAGGAAGAGCAGATACCCAGAATCTGAATCATCACCGGGTTATTGGCGATGAGCGGATCGAGCAGTACCTCTTTCCAAGATGGAGCCTTTGCTGCATCAGACATTTTTACATTTCTCCCTTGCGTAAGTTCTCAAGGAAAGCCTTGTATGCGTTTTCGAACCAGTAGTTGGCTGCGTTATCTACACCGCGAGCGGTTAAGGTAGCGCCAGAGAGGCTGTCAACGTCATAATCCTTGCCTTCACCATTGTGGTCAGGGGTCTTGGTGATGTTGAAACCACGGGAGCCATCCTCACGGGTGAGCTTCTTGTCAAGCCATAAAGCCTGCCAACGTGGGTTATCGATTTCACCACCTAAGCCTGGGGTTTCACCGTGGCTGTAGAAAGTAACAGCCTTAATGGTGTTGCCATCCGGATCAAGTGCTACGTAACCGTAAACAGTTGACCACAGAGCCATGCCATAGAAAGGAAGAATGTAACGTACGGTATTGCCGTTCTCATCCTTAGAAAGGTAGATTGGCATTAACTTAGTACGAGTACGAATGTTAGCAACGTCCTCTTCTGCAGGAATTGCAACATTGAAGTCTGGGTTCTTTGCTAATGACTGGAAGTTGAAGTCAGAAGGAGCGATAGCGCTGTCCTCAACATACTTACCAGTCTCGAGATCAACTAAACGAGCCTCAATGTGCTTTGCATAGGTCTTAGCAACAGAGCCTTCAACCTCAAAGCCAGAAACACGCAGAATGTTGATCTGACGATCGTTAGCAATAGCTGCCTGCTGGAATGGTCCTAAGGCAACCACAGCACTTGATACCACCACAGAGCATACTAAGCAGAATGCGATGATAACAACGAAAGTGCCGAATACGGAGTCTTTATTGAGCTTAAGCACGGGCAAGTCTCCTCTTGATGTTGCGGTTGGTTGCTAAGTAGTCGAACAGTGGTGCCCAGCAGTTAGCAAACAGAATGGCAAGCATCATACCTTCTGGGTAAGCAGGGTTTACGGTACGAATCATAACGACCATAACACCGATTAAGATACCGAATGCCCACTTACCACCAGTAGTGAATGAAGAAGACACTGGATCGGTAGCCATAAAGACAGCACCGAATGCAAAACCACCTAATACTAAGTGCCAAATGAAGGTCATGGAGAACATCATGTTGGTCTCAGAGCCGATAGCATTGAATAATGAGGAGCAGATGAATGCGCCTACAACAATACCGGCCATGATACGCCATGAAGCGATACCTAAAGCAATGATTACTGCAGCACCTAATAAGATCATTAAGGTAGAGCCTTCGCCGATAGAGCCTGGGATGTTACCTAAGAAAGCGTCCATCCAGGTGATCTTCTCGCCTGCGAAGTTGACAAGAGCTGCCTCACCGCCTTCTGCCCACTGAGCAAGTGGGGTAGCGCCTGAGAAGCCATCAACTGGAACCCAGCAGTTGGTGCCGGACATTGATGCAGGGTATGCGAAGAATAAGAAAGCACGACCAGCTAAAGCTGGGTTCATGAAGTTACGACCGGTACCACCGAATACTTCCTTGGCAATAACAACACCGAAGGAAATACCTAAGGCAGCCTGCCACAGTGGAAGTGTTGGAGGAACGATGAGGGCGTAGAGCATGGAGGTAACGAAGAAGCCTTCGTTAATCTCGTGGCGACGAACGATGCAGAATAAAACTTCCCAGAAAGCACCTACAGCGAAAGTAACGAGGTAGATTGGGAGGAAGTAAACAGCACCGATTAAGAGCTTGCTGCATACGCCAGCGTCAGCACCTAATGAACCGCCTAACATCTGCACTAAAGCAAAGTGGTAGTCGTTGCTGAAAAGTGCATAAGAAGTAGCAGCGATTTCAGCGCCATTAGGCATTGTGGCTAAAGCCATCACGGTCTGGCTACCAACGTTGAACCAGCCCCAGAACATTGCAGGAAGTGCTGCAACGAAAACAATAATCATGATGCGCTTTAAATCGATGTAATCGCGCACGTGAGTATTGCCAGTGGTTACCTTACCATTGGTGTAAAGGAAGGTATAAGCGCCTTCGAACAGAGGGTACAGCTTCTCAAAGACGCCGCCCTTCTCGAACATAGGCTCCAGTTTCTTAAAGAGTCCTAACAACACGTTTTAACCCTCCAGCTCGATCTTGGTGAGGCTACGACGTAAGTACTGACCATAGTCATTCTTGCCAGGGCATACATAGGTACATAAAGCTACGTCTTCTTCAGCAAGCTCTAAGCAGCCTAACATCTTAGCCTGGTCAACGTCGTTAATCTCAATAGCACGCATGAGCATGGTAGGCTCCATATCTAATGGGAATACCTTCTCATAGGTGCCGATAGGAACCATGGTACGTGAACCACCATTAACGGCGGTATTGATGATGTACTCAGATGGCTTGATGAATGAAGAGATGTAAGCGTTAGTTACAGTGTGACGCTTAAAGCCTGCACCGAGCCAGCTCTTCATGATGAAGTCGTTTGCTCTGCCTTCCTCTAAAATAGAGATCTGCTGGTGGTAACGGCCTAAGTAAGCAAAAGCACCTACTGAGGTGTAGCCCCACAGAACTGAGCCAGAGATTACACGAACGCCCATCTCAGATGGGATAACCTCGTTAGCGGTCAGTTCAGCAACTGAAGCACCAACGATGGTACGAACAAGACGTGGCTCCTTGGCATTTGGACCAGCGATGGAGATAACGCGCTTGTTGTAAACCTCACCCTCTACAAAGAGGTGACCAATTGCGATAACGTCCTGGTAGCCAATGTGCCAAACAGTCTTGCTCTCGGAAACTGGATCGAGGAAGTGGATGTGGGTGCCTGGTAAACCAGCAGGATGAGGACCTACGAAGATCTCTTCCTTGATGTTAGGAGCACTCACCATTGGGATGGACTTGTCGCCGTGGCAGACGAAAACAGTAACACCAATGCGGCTTAACACAGTTAAACCATTCTTGAATGCTTCTGCTTGCTCAGCGATCACTACATTTGCGCAAGGAGCTAATGGATTGGTATCCATTGCAGTTACGAAAATTGAGTGAGGAATTGAGTCTACGCGAGGTACCTTGTCAAAAGGACGGGTACGGAATGCAGTCCATGCACCTGATTCGATTAACTGGCTCTTAACGTCTTCAACGGTAAGGTCAGAAAGCTTGTCAGCAGGAGTCTTCTTAAACTCCACACCCTTAACAGACTCATCGATCTCGATAACGACTGACTGGAAGGCTCTGCGCTCGCCACGGTTAACTGCTACAACAGTACCGGAAGCAGGTGCGGTAAAACGTGTTCCTGGATTTTTCTTGTCCTCGAACAGTACCTGACCCTTTTTAACAGCTGAACCAACTTCAACAGACATTGAAGGACGCAGACCAGGGTAATCACAGCCTAGTAAAGCTGTATGCTTAACCTCAGGACATGCACCTATTGACTGCTCAGGCTGGCCGCTTAAAGGCAGATCCAATCCTTTTTTGATGTTAATCATAGGCGGTTCCAATACAAAACTTACTCGGAGCTATGCTCCACGTACTTCAGACTGACCTCTAACGTCTCAGACCTACTTAAAACAGACTGTTTTTAAGCTCGAATCCTCGACTTTGATATCAAAGCCATCGTGACTTGCTAGAGTCTAATGACGCAAGCAAGGACACAAAACCTTTAATTGAGCTTGAGTACCATTACACCCAAAGAAAACGGTTCGCTGTCACAAGCTGAAGTTCTCTCTTCATCCGATTACCGTCCCAAGAGAGATCACTATCTGTTTAGTGCCATGATGCAGGATCGTGGGTTTAGCCTACTATCCTCATCGGCACGCTGTTGTGCTCCGCGCTTTTAGCGATGTGCAACACACAGATGGTGTTCAACTTCAGTTGACAGCACTCAGACTATCAATGCGACAGTCTGATTGGGAAAAATATGACCCTAAAGAGTATCTACACTGCATTTGATAAGTTAGACAACCACAAATGGGCTGATAAAACTATTACTTGCAAAGCCTAGATACACTTGCAAAGAGAATTTCAAAGCATTGAATGAGCGCTAATTTTGCGTTTACGCCTCAGCTAGCGTTCGAAAATATGAGTGTCAAAGGTACCCGCAACCCTAAATCAGAGGCAGGCATCAAGTCCCAAATTTTAACACAAAAAGTACTCGTTATCCCCCGTAACTGCCACGTTATGCGGCTATTGTGACAAAGCTAGAAAAAACTATGACACGCATGCATATGGCAAATTACTCGTAGCTTGTGATACTAAACAACTCCCAAACGGCTTGATTAAAGCAAAGTTAAACATGAAGAGGAGGGTAAGCCTTAGCTTACTTGAATACCAATATCTTATGACAAGCAAGCTACACTTAGTTTAAGAACGTTAAATTCATGCGCTTTTGTAAGGTATAAACCGATCGATATCACATTAACAACATAATGTTTGATGCCATTTACAAACTTGACTCTTATGCGCACCATTTGGAAAGTCCTTATGCCTTACTATGGTTCAAATACACTCAAAATACACGGTTAAACTTACACAAATAGACTAACTTGCATACAAGCTTGACCACACCAATTTAACCCTTGTCAGGTCACAATTATGATTTTTTTGCCAAACTGCCATACAAGTTTTTAAGATCACAACACGCTATCTAAGATCACCACACCGCAATAATCACAAAACTAACCTACTGCACTGCCTAAAGAGATCAAACTACCTTGCTGCAGCGCAAAAAGAAATCAACCTACCTTGCTGCAGCGCAAAAAGAAATCAAACTACCCTGCCTCACGGCAATAAGCAATAAAACTAACCTGCTGCAGCACAAAACGAGATCATAGTACCTTGCAGCAACTCAATAAGAGATCAAGCTAACATGCTGCAGCCCAATATGAGATCAAACTAACCTGACGCACTTTCTAGTGAACTCCCGTAGCAACGCTTGCCACACATACAGGCATGGCAAGTGAAGTGGGATGTGTTCACTATGGTGGCTCCACTATGGAGGGGATCGTGTGTTGTGAACTTTATTCCTTATTAGCGACTTCGTCCTTTGCTGACCATGGGGCTACCTTAAACAAAAGCAACATACCTGGGATCGCAATGATGGTGCAGAAGATAAAGAAATTCTGCCAACCTAAGCCCTCTACAAGATAGCCTGTTACTGCATTACAGAAAGTACGAGGAATGGCCGAGAAACTTGTAAGCAGCGCTAACTGCGTTGCGGTGTAGGCTGGATTAGTTTCTTTGGCTAAGAATGCTACGAAAGCTGCAGTACCTAAACCACCGCCACCGTACTCGCACACTAGCACTAAAGAGAGCATCCACACTGATGGAGTACCACTCTTACCTAAGTAGGCTAAAAGAACAAAACCTAAGATCGTGACTACCTGAATAAAGCCAAAGACCCACAGTGCGCGGTTAATGCCTAGCTTTAACATGAACACACCGCCAAGAAGGCCACCGGCTACAGTCGACCACAAGCCAACATTCTTAGCCACAATGCCTATAGTGGTGAGGTTATAACCTAAATCCATGTAAAAAGGTGTTGCCAAGGCTAAAGCCATGGAATCACCAATCTTGTACAAGAAAACAAAGCACACGATAAACAGTGCTGCCTTAACACCACGGCGGCTAATAAACTCAGAAAAAGGCTCTACTACTGCCTCTTTTAAAGTGCGCGGTGCATTGCTGACATTCTGTTCACGTAAAAATAAGGACAGGACAAAGCAAGGAATCAAACATGCTGCAGTAAAGGTAAATACCGTATGCCATGATACATAGTCAGCCATGATCAAGGACACACCGCCTGGGATTAATCCTGCAACACGATAGGCATTAACAAACACTGCATTGCCTAAACCAAGCTCAACATCTGGTAAGAACTCACGACGGTAAGCATCGAGCACAATGTCCTGTGTTGCAGAGGCAAAGGCCACTAAGATCGCCAGTCCTGCAATAATGCCAATATTCTCTTTTGGCGAGAACCATCCCATAGCAGCAATAGCGCCGATCAAGACTATCTGCGAGAGAATAATCCAGTCTTTACGTCTACCTAATCTAAAGATCTGATAGCGGTCAACGAACGGAGCCCACAAAAACTTCCAAGTGTATGGCACCATCATCAAGGAGAATGCGCCAATCACCTTGAGATCTAAGCCCTCTTTACGCAAATATGCAGAGAGCAAATTGATAAGCACAAATAGCGGCATGCCTGAGGCAAAACCGGTCACCAGACAGATGCCCATTCTTTTAGAGAAAATCTGCACTAATAGCGATTTTTCTTCTATCTGGTCTGACTTAGTATTAGCAGTTGCATCCTGTGGCGTAGCATCAGCAGTATCTGCACTTAAATTTGCATATGCATAAGCGCCATAATCTTTGTCAGCCTCATTACTATCTTGCTCTTTGGCGGCCTCATCACTATCTTGCTCTTTTGCAGCACTTTTCTTGAGCGTTTGTGCATGCTCATGAAACTTTGCAGCACTCTCCATAATCTGATCAGCTGGATCATAGACGTCTTTGCTAAATAAATTCTGAGCAGCTAAATCATACATGTCCTTGCTAGATGAACTTTTATCTTGTCTATTAGCATGCTCTTCGCTCTTATGATTGCTAAAAGCAGATTCTGAACCTTCAGAAAAGTGTTTGGTGTTAGCTTTATCTACCATGGTGCATACATAAATGAGGTTGCTTTAGCTAAATAAAAAGGGCCGCAGGTGCTTGACCGGCGGCCCGTGGTAACTAAGTGATTAGTGCTTAGTCACGGAAATTTTGGAATTGAAGAGGCTGACCTAAGTCGCTCATCTTGGACTTAACTAAGGCAATTACAGCCTGCAGATCATCGCGCTTCTTACCTTGAACACGTACAGTGTCGTCATTCATCTTGGCATCTACCTTGATCTTCTCATCTTTGATGAGCTTAACGATCTTCTTGCCAAGATCCTTATCAATGCCTTCTTTGAACTGTACTTGCTGCAGTGACTTCTTACCTGAACGAGTAATGTCCTTAAACTCAGCACAGCCAACTTCGATACCGCGCTTAATGAGCTTTTGGGTCAGAATATCATCCATCTGCTGAATCTGGAACTCTTCGTCAGCCTCAAGCTTAACGAGATTGTCAGCCTTTACTAACTCGTATGATGCTTCAACGCCGCGAAAATCATAACGTGTTTGTAATTCACGATTAGCGTTATCCACTGCGTTTTGCAGCTCATCTTTCTTGAGTTCAGAAACAATATCAAAAGACGGCATGTCATTCTCCCCTGTTAATTAACTAACGCAAAACCAAAGTTTTAGTTAGTTTGAATGCAGAAAGCTTGGTTAATAAAATCAAGCTAAACTGTCATTATAACTCAGATGCTGCTTTTCTTACTGATGACATGATGCCATCACGATCTAAGCCTAAGTCTGCAAGTAACTCACCACGATTACCTTCACCAACGAAAGAATCGCTCATACCAAGATTGAGCACCTGAGCCTTTGCATTGCTATGTCGGATGGAGGCAACGATTGAGCTAATATGCTCGCCTACACCACCAAGTACAGCAGCTTCTTCTACAGTTACCAACAGATCGTATTGTGAGCTTAAGTATTGAATTAGCTCTTCATTAAGCGGCTTTACAAAGCGCATGTTAATGAGAGTGATATCTTGCTCTTCACAAACACTCTGTAGAGAGTTAACTAATGGGCCAAAGACTAACAGAGCGATCTTATGTTGCTTGCCTAAAGCATCAACACGTTCTTGCTCATGAGAGCTTTGAGCTACCTGCATATGCTCAAGCTGTTCACGGCTTTCAAAGCCAAGCAGTTTAATGGTATGTGCAACTTGATCCTCAGCACCGTGACCATCAAACGAAGCACTATCAAGCGCTCTTACGAGCTCATTGACATGAGATGAAGCTAAGTTGCGGATTTCAACACTACCTACTGCAATAGTCTTTTCCAAGCTCATAGGAGCATCTTCAAAACTATCGCCCTTCTTAATCATTAAAGACTCACCATTGTCTCGTGGGTAACGAATGACACATGGAGAGCCTAGCGCATAGGCAGTGTTTAACATGGTGTACTGCTCATGACGTGAGCTTGGTACCATGATGGTTAAATTAGGTACGGTACGAGTATAGGCAATATCAAAAGCGCCATTGTGTGTAGGACCGTCAGCACCAACTAAGCCACCGCGATCAAGGCACAGAATGATTGGTAAATTCTGAATTGCCATATCGTGGATTAAGCCATCATAAGCTCGCTGCATGAAGGAGCTGTAGATATTCACTACAGGGCGCATACCGCCTGCTGCTAAACCTGAGGCAAAGACCATGGCATGCTGCTCAGCAATAGCCACGTCGAAAAATTGCTTTGGATAGAGCTCAGCAAATTTAGCTAGACCAGAACCAATGCGCATGGCCGGTGTAACAGCCATAAGCTTAGGATCTTCTTTTGCCTTGTCGCACATCCAGCGACCAAATCCTGCTGAGTATGAAAGGTCTTCTTTTGGAGCGCCTTTTTGAATACCCTCATCTGGATCAAATACAGGTACACCGTGATAGCAAATTGGATCTTTCTCAGCTGGCTCGTAACCCTTACCTTTAGTAGTAACTACATGCAAGAAAGTAAGGCCAGACATATCACGGATGTTTTGCAAAATGCTCACGAGGCTATTAACGTCATGACCATCTACTGGGCCAATATAGTTAAAGCCAAACTCTTCAAATAAGGTACCTGGCATGAGCATGCCTTTAAAGTGCTCTTGAGCACGTAAGGCTAAATCACGTAAGGCTGGCAGCGGCTCTAAAATGCGCTTACCACCTTCAATCATCTTGACGTAATGAGGAGAGGAGAGCACATGAGACAGGCCTTGATGTAAGCGACCTACGTTCTCAGAGATACTCATCTCATTGTCATTTAAGATCACGGTAAGGTCGAGATCTTCAAAAGAACCAGCATGATTCATAGCCTCAAAGGCACAACCGCCTGAGAGTGCACCATCGCCAATTACAGCGACAACTTTTTTACGATCTTTACGATCTTTGGTGCTTTCTGCTACGGCAAGACCTAAGGCTGAACCAATGGAGGTGGATGCATGGCCGGTGGTAATCAGATCATGAGGGGTTTCACCACGCCAAATAAATGCATGCAGACCACCCTTCTTACGAATGGTGCCTAGCTCTTTGCGATGGCCAGTTAGGATCTTATGAGGGTATGCTTGATGGCCAACATCCCAAACTAACTTGTCATTTGGAGTATCGTAGACATAGTGTAGAGCAACAGTTAGCTCCACTACGCCAAGACCAGAGGCAAAGTGTCCTGCTGTCTTACTCACAGTGTCAATGAGGCATCCTCTGATCTCTGAACAAAGATCAACTAAGGATTCCTTGGGCAAGGAACGCACGTCACAAGAGTCGTGAATACGCTCTAGCAATTCATAAGTGTTGGTAGAAGTATCTTCCACAAATCATCAGATCCTGAATCTCATTTAAAGTCAGATAGATTTAAATCTACTAAACTTAGCTAAATATCCAGGAAATCCCCTCATCTTTAATACCCAGCCCACATGACGCAGGTGCTTGGTAATGCTTTATTTCCAAGCCTTTTACAATAGAGCTCTAAGTTATCGCATGCCTCTTAATTAACTAAAGCCACTCAATGCAACTTAGAAAAATAACAGATCCTTACGATGACATGCGCCACTATTGTTACTGGCAAAAACATCAAGTCTCATCGCTCTTAAGAGCTTTGAGCCTGCCATGACAAAGTCATAAGACAGATATTCATATACTGCTAAAAGTGACATCCTTTAAGCAGTTTTTTTGTCTTTAGGCCCATGAGCCTAAGTACTAAATTTATCAGCGTGCTTTAAATAATTTAAGCGCTGTAACTTAGCTGATTGCACTTAGCAAAGTCTAGACACTTAGCAATTAGCTGCAAGTATCTTGTTGCTGATAAAAGCGGCATTAAGCACTAGTGCATTTAAGCCTCAACTAAAAGGAAAGCTATCCATGCTGCTAGTGAGATGATCTTATATAGCGCATGGCTGTATCTTTTAGCAATTAGTGGTCACGCTCAATGCAGAACCTTGCAAATTGCTTTAATAAATCAGTATCAACACTAATGCGCTCGAGATCTTTAATGGCATCTTCACATAAGCTACGAGCGTACTCGTCAGCCTTTTCAACACCAAGTAGAGTTACATAAGTGCTCTTTTTAAGTAACTCATCTGATCCTACGTTCTTTCCTAAGATCTTAGAGTCACCAGTAACATCTAGAACATCATCACGCACTTGGAATGCCAGACCTACTTTGCGGCCATAGTCAGTTAAGTGCTTAAGATCATGACCAACCTCAGGAGCCTCAACAATACCTAAGGCATTGGCGATCATATCGTTACTGTGATGAGAGAAAGCAGCCTCATATCGACCTGCAATAAAGCCAAGCTCTACGGCACAAGCGATCAGAGCACCGGTCTTTAATGAGTGCAGCTTCTCTAGTTCTTCTTGCTTTAAGGTGCAGTGCTCGGATGCAAGATCAATTGCCTGACCGCCGCACATGCCCTCAAAACCAGCCGCTTTAGCAAGGCAGGCGCACATTCTACCTTTAACCTCACCAGAAAGACGGCACTTTGAATCGGTTAACAGCTCAAAAGCTAAAGCTTGTAAGGTGTCGCCTGCTAAAAGCGCAGTTGCTGAACCAAACTTAGCGTGCACAGATGGTTCGCCGCGACGCAGCATGTCATTGTCCATCTCTGGCATATCATCATGTACTAAAGAGTAAGCATGGATACACTCGATAGCTGCTGCAACATAATCTAATGAACGCATGTCAGCACCATAGGCACTGCCAGTTGCGTAAACTAAGAATGGACGAGCACGCTTACCACCAAGTAACAGTGCGTAAGAGACTGCCTCTTTTAACGTAGCAGGCTCAGCAGGCATGCTATCTAACTTCTTCTTGAGACATTCATCCACACGCTGCTGAATAAGCTTGAAATACTCACTCAATTGCATACTTAGCTCTCTTTTCCATCCTAAGCACATGCTTTAGCGTAAAACTAAAACTGCTTTTGAAGTATTTAATAGCCGCATATGTTTAATGGGCTTTGATTTTAATCAGGCCTAGATTAATCTGTGTGCATGCTTACACTAAAGCTACCAAGCGCATTGCTGCAGTGCTTTACGTTATTGCAATACAGCTAGATTGATACTTAGTATAAGCTTACAGCTAATAGCTTAGCCCTGACTTTGCATCTCGGATTCTTCTTGGTTTAGAGCGTTAATCTGTTGCATAGCGCTCTGACGAACCTGTGAAACCTTCTTTGACATGTCATTGAGACTACGACGGCAATCAACTGCTAGCTTCATACCCTCAGAGTACTTATCAATGGCCTCATCGATAGTGAGATTACCAGCTTCAAGATCTTTTACTACGCTCTCAAGCTTAGATAGAGACTCATCTAGATTCTTTAAACCAGTTTCTTCAGCCATAAGACTCTCCTATCTACTTTTACCCAACTCAGTTTTTGTACTAAAGCTTACAGCTTAGTTAACAAAGCAGGTTCAAATTGATATTGCACAGCTCTTAAGACAAGGGTCAGCACAGGTTAAGAAAAAACACTTTACTCAAAATAATCTGAGCATATCTTACCTGTATGCACTCCATGCGCATCTTGCCAATGCAACAAAAAATCACAAAGCACAGAACAAAAACACTATTTTTTGACTAAGCTCACGGCTTTGACGTGAAGTCAAAAACTTGCTTTCTGTGAGATTTAGTAATGATGCGTGTTTTGATAGCTTTTTAGCAAACGCTCAACTATGGCTATCAAAAATTTGCATCAACTCTAGCAAACAAGTCTAATGCAAAACTTAGAACTAACCGCCTCAAGCGGGATAATTTAGTGCCAGAGCTTATAAAAACAGCCTTTGACGAAGAAACTATTAAAGTTAAGGCCGTTGCAAGATACACCAAAACAGCTCTCTTGTAACGGCCTTAATTGTGTCTCTTCAAGACAGATCAAACTTATGCAAGCCTTATCACTTGTAAAGCTACACAATAGTGCGAACCACACAGCCTCGTGATTGTCTTTAAGCTAACCTAGCGTAAGTAAAAGCCAGCGCAAGATAACCTGCACTATGAGCCTACGCAAGATTGCCCGAGCTAGAAGCCTACGCAAGATTGCTTGCGCTAGAAGCCTTGCGCTTTATAGTTGCTAATTAGAACTAAGACAACAGCTTATCAAGTGATTTTGCACTATGATTTAAGTTTGCTCTTCAAGAGCGGATAGGGTCATTGGCCCTATCCTGGGCTATTTAGCTAAATAACTACTGACGTAACTCAGCACCGAACTTGCTCTTAACAGCCTCGAGAATCTTGTTAACTACAGATTCAACTTCAGCATCCTCAAGAGTGTGGTCGTTGTCATGTAAGGTTACGCCTAAGGCGATAGAACGCTTATCACCTAAAACCTCGCTCTCGAATACGTCGAAGATGCCAGCATCGGTCACGATGTTACCGCCAACAGCCTTGATCTCCTTTAACAGAGCGGAAGCTGAAACGGTCTTATCGATTACGAAAGCAAAGTCACGACGTACAGATGGGAACTTGGAGATTTCCTTGCTCTGAGGGATGATACGTAAGCTTAATGCAGCACGCTCAATCTCAAATACAGCAACAGGAGTCTTAAAGCCAAGATCCTTTTGAGCCTGAGGGTGGAGCATACCAACAACACCAACCTTCTTACCATCAAGGTACAGATCAGCACCCTGACCTGGGTGTAAGAATGGCTCGTCAGTTACCTTCCACTCAAAGTCATCAGCACGAGCAGTCAGAGCTAACAGCGCCTCAACGTCGCCCTTGATATCAAAGAAATCAACGTGACGGGCCTTGTTATTCCATGACTCAACCTCAGTATCACCAATAGCAATACCAGCGATCATAGGCTCTTGTGCAACACCATTTTCAGCTGCCTGATCTTGGATGTAGCGCAGACCTAACTCGAAAAGACGCACGCGCTTTTGCTGGCGGTTAGCATTGTACTTTGCAACAACAGCTAAACCTGCAAGCAGAGTAGTGCGCATTGCAGACATCTCAACTGAGATTGGGGTGGATAAAACTAAAGGCTCCTTGTCGTTGAAAACCTTGAGCACCTTAGGATCGGTGAAAGAGTAAGTGATAGCCTCTTGGAAACCAGAGAGAACTAAGCAGTTGCGTAAAGCCTTCTCAGCTAAAACCTCTTCCTTGTCAGCACGCATGATCATGGTGGCAACAGGCAGAGTGTTACGGATATTGTTGTAACCGTAAATACGTGCAACTTCCTCAATCAGATCCTCTTCGATCTCAATGTCAAAGCGGAATGATGGGGAAGTAGTCTTGAAGCCGCCCTCAATAGCAACTGGGTTTAAACCTAAGTCCTTTAAGATGCGCTCAACTTCGTCAACAGGGATCTCACAGCCTAAGATCTTGTTTAAACGTGCAATACGTAACACGATTTCTTTGCCAAGACCAAGCTTAGACTCATCAGCGCACTCAACTACAGGGCCTGCGCTACCACCAGCAATAGCAATTAACAGCTCAGTAGCACGCTCAATAGCACGAACTTGCAGCTGAGGATCTACACCACGCTCAAAGCGGTGGGAGGCATCAGTCTTTAAGCCATAGTGACGTGCACGACCCTTGATAGCCAGTGGAGAGAAGAATGCAGACTCTAAGAAGACATCTACAGTCTCATCGTTAATACCGGAGTCTGCACCACCGAAGATACCAGCAAGAGCAAGTGGGCCCTTTGCATCAGCGATGATTAAGGTCTTCTCGGTAAGCTCAAGCTCTTCACCAGAAAGCACGGTCAGCTTCTCACCAGCTTTGGCAAAGCGCACAACGATACCATCGGTGAGGCGGTTGAAATCAAATGAGTGCAGTGGCTGACCTAACTCGAGCATTACATAGTTAGTAACGTCAACGATTGGAGATACAGCACGAATACCGCAACGACGGAGCTTTTCTTTCATCCACAGAGGGCTTTGAGCCTTCTGATTTACGCCACGAATAACACGACCAACATAACGTGGGCATGCCTCAAAATCTTCAATGGCAATTGGGAAAGTATCACTAATAGTCTCAGGAACCTTGTTAAAAGGAACCTCTTTTAATGGAGACTTAGTTAATACGCCAACCTCACGAGCAATACCGCGAATTGAGAGGCAGTCTGGACGGTTGGTGGTCAGATCAACGTCGATAACGTGATCTTTTAACTGTAAGTAGTCGTGTAAATCGGTGCCTACTGGAGCATCTGCTGGCAGCTCAATGATGCCATCAGACTCTTCAGCCATGCCAAGCTCTTTGTATGAGCACAGCATACCGAATGACTCAACGCCACGTAGCTTAGCCTCTTTGATGGTAATGCCTGGTAAGTGAGCGCCAACCTTGGAGCAAGCTACCTTTAAACCAGTACGGCAGTTAGCCGCGCCACAAACGATCTGCAGTAACTCGCCAGTACCTGCATCAATCTTGGTTACATGTAAGTGGTCTGAATCTGGATGATCTACGCACTCAACAACTTGAGCAACTACAACGCCATCAAACTCAGCGCAAACACCCTCAGTGCTATCCACCTCAAGGCCTGCCATGGTAATGGCATCTGACATTTCCTGAGCGCTTAAGGTGTTCTCAACCCACTCATCAACCCAGCTTTTATTGAACTTCATACTAAATCCATAGGGCCTACACATCACTCACGCCTTATAGAGCTAAAATCGCTGTTTTTGGCTGTGTGTATGTCTTATGCCCTTAAAAAATCTGTACCAACCTTAGCTTTTGGCAAAGGCTATGGAGACTAACCACATCCACATCTGGTCTGTGATCTAGTCGTGTTGAATGCTTAAGCGAACTGCTTTAAGAAACGTAAGTCGTTTTCAAAGAAAGCACGCAGATCCTTAACACCGTAGCGCAGCATAGTCAGACGCTCGATGCCCATACCAAAGGCAAAGCCGTTGTAGACTTCAGGATCGATACCAACGTTGCGCAGCACGTTAGGGTGAACCATACCGCAGCCTAAAACCTCAAGCCACTTGCCACCCTTACGGCGCACGTCAACTTCAGCTGATGGCTCAGTGAATGGGAAGTATGAAGGACGGAAACGAACCTCAAGCTCTTCTTCAAAGAACTTCTGTAAGAACTCGTATAACACGCCCTTAAGCTCTGCAAAAGACACATTCTTGTCCACATACAGACCTTCGATCTGATGGAACATTGGGGTGTGGGTCATGTCGTAGTCGTTACGATATACACGACCTGGGGAGATAATACGGATAGGAGGCTCGCTCTTCTCCATAGTACGAATCTGTACAGATGAAGTCTGAGAACGGAGCAGCAGGCCGTTAGGGAACATGAAGGTGTCGTGGCTATCACGAGCTGGGTGGTGAGGTGGCAGATTTAACGCATCGAAGTTGTGGTAATCATCTTCGATCTCTGGACCTTGCGCAACTTCAAAGCCCATGGAGCCAAACAGCTCAGTTAAGCGCTCGATAGTGCGAGTAACTGGGTGAAGAGTGCCTACATCGCGGTGACGACCTGGCAGAGTGATATCAACCTTTTCCTCTGCAAGCTTGGCATCAAGAGCAGCCTTCTCAAGTTCGGCGCGGCGTTTTTCAATGGCAGCGACAACCTCCTGCTTAGCCTCGTTAATCACCGCACCACGCTGTGGACGCTCAGCAGGATCACACTTAGCAAGCTCCTTCATAAATTCTGCAAACAAGCCTTTCTTGCCTAAGAAATTTACTCGTACTGCGTCCAAATCCTGAAGATTCTTGACGTCCTGAGCGGCAGCAATACCGTCTTGTTTCGCCTGAACTAGCTTATCCATGAACAAAAAACCGTGTTAATTACAAACAAATGTTTAAGGCAGTTAATCTGCCTTTGACTACCGTATCAGCAGCAATTATCTGCCCAAGCTATAGTGCCAACTTACGTAATCAACCATTTTCATAAAAGACTATGGCTTAAATACCCTTAGTAATGCACTTGCCTGCGGTATGAAAAACTTTAAGGCCTGATCATATCGCGCCCAAAGACGCTATTTGATGAGCCTTTCTTACATCTTTTTAGATGTCACTTTGTCAAAAGTTGTTAAGCTTGCAATTATCTCATGCATTAGCATAAATCGCAAAAAAAGCGGGATCTTAATCTTTGAGCCATCATCTTTGCCCCATACCTTTACATTCTCAAGCATCTCGTGCTTGCTATGTACAAGCCTAGATGCAAGCTAAGCATCTTAGGCATATCGAGCAGAAAAAATCTGCACTAATCATCGCCATCACCCTACACCGCCGCATTATTACTAGGCACGTAGCATCTTCAGCATCAACGCCTAACCCACATCAATCCAAGGCTAAAAACAAAAAACGACTTGTACTTTTGCAAATACAAGCCGTCTTTAGTGTCATGATCAACGATCTTTGCTTAGGTTTTAACAAATAGGCCACACGCCTATTTGTTAAAAGATCATTGTTTGAATAGTTAACTACTATTCGTAGAGCATGCCCTGCTTAACCTTATCAAATTGCTCAGCACCAATGAGCACCTTAAGGCAGGCTAAGCCAAAATCGATAGAGTAAGCTGGGCCCTTACCAGTTACTAATAAGTGCTGCTCATCGATGGTTACACCCTCTGCAGTGTAGTTTTTGATGCTTGCATGGCAGCCTGGATAGCCAGTAGCTTTTGCCTCGCCTACTAAGTCATGAGCGCCTAAAACTAAACCTGGAGCTGCGCAAATAGCGCCAAGGTATTTGCCCTGTGCCTTATTTGCCTTTAAGAGTGCAACAAGGTGTTCATTAGCAGCACAGTTATTTGAGCCATCTAAACCACCCGGGATCACAATCATGTCATAAGGACCAACGCACTCACTAATGTGCTGATCGCAAACGACCTTCATGCCGTGAGACAGAGTCACTTCTTTTGAACCATCTGCAGTAACTGCAGCGCGAATTACCTTAACACCACCGCGATCTAAGATGGAGGCAACTGAGGTAACTTCCATATCCTCAGAACCATTGGCATAAGCTACTAATGCAACAGGCATAGCTAAATCCTCAACATTACAATCACTGACCAAACACAATCAAAAAAGCCAGTGCAACTTTGACTATGCTATTGAAAAATGCAAGCTTTTGCATCAAAGACTTTGTCTTTGTGAGATAAAAAACACACAAGCTCACCTTAAGGACGCACACAAAACGTCCACAGAGCAAGTCGCCCTGCAATGCAAAAGTCACTCGTTTAGTTTAAAGGCTGCTCCACTTTGCAGCACTCTTAGAGTAGATATCTTCTATCTTCGCTCTTATAGTAGATATCTTCTAGCTTCGCTCTTAGCTGCAATACTCTTGTTAGGCACACTTGCCACTACCCTGTTTTAGAGATTTAACTCCTGTGCTGGCTGCACACGGGAGGCCCGCATAGCAGGATATATAGCGGCTAGCCAGCTCATTAGCAATGATGCTAGAGCAACAATTAAAACGTCGATGAAACTAAGATCGCTTGGAATGAAATTGATGAAATAGACATCCTCATTAAGCAGATCAAAGCCAAACCACTCTTTCCAAGAGGAAGTGATTGGACTTAGGCTTAAGCTTAATAAGATACCTGGGATAAGACCAAATAAGGTGCCGTAAAGTCCGGTGATAATACCCATCAGTGAGAAAGTACGCACGATCTGAGATCGTGGCATACCCATAGTAAGCAAAATAGCAATCTCACGGCGCTTTTCACTGGTCATCATCATGAGGTTTGAGACGATATTAAAGCAAGCTACAGCTAAGACTAAGAACATGGCGATAAACATGATCTGTCTTACCATCTGAATATCATGGTAGAGCTTGCCTTGTGAGTTAATCCAGGTTGAGAGCATCGCGTTTTCGCTGATCTTGCCGTAAGTAGCATCGTAAATAATGCGGTTGGTATCCTTAAGTACGCTAGTGCGAATATGGATAGCATTTGGACCTTCTAGCTTGGATATAGTTAGCAACTCATCAAGATCCATTAAGGCAAGCGATCCATCAAGCTGACCGCCTAAATGAATCACACCTATCACTAAAGCCTTGTTGCGATTAGGTGCCTTTAAAGAGCTTTCAAAATCCTTAAAATCATCATGCTGTTGCTGCACATTAGACATGACCATCATGGTCACGACATCGCCCGCACCAACACCTAACTTCTTAGCGATGCTAGAGCCAATGATAATGCGCGGCATGTTGTCATAAGCGCTATTAACTTGATCACTAGCGCTATTAGATTGCTCACTAGCACTATCCCCTGCTGCAGCTATACTCGTTTTAGTATCTACATCGCTTACCTTAGCGCTGTTGCTGTCATTTGTCTGAGTGTTTGTTTCTGCTGACCTGTTGACCTTGGCCAAGGTGGTATCTTGAGTGGTATCTGCCTTTGGGGTATTAACTGAACAATGTCCGGCAATAGACGTAAACTCATCGTGATTGAGGCAATTCATGTCCACGTTGATAAAGCGCTGAATCTCAACTACTTCTTTTTCAGCTTGCGGATCGATACCAGTGATGAGCAAAGGGGCAAAGGCACGATTAGCTGAGAGGATGGCTCTTACCTCTGCTGCTGGTGCTGTAGATTGAATGCGCTTATCTTGTTTAAGCACACTTTCAATACCCTCAACATCTTTAAAGTGCGAGTCAGATGCGGTTAAACGTGCTGAAGGGATTACGGATAAGACGCGGTTTTCAAGCTCAGATTCAAAGCCATTCATCGCAGAGAAGCCGACAATAGCTGCAAACACACCTACTGCAATGCCGCAAGTTGAGGCAAAAGAGATGAAACGGGTTAAGGCACCTTTACGACGCGATCTAACGAAACGTAACGAAAGCATCATGCCTAAATTATCAGCCACAGATTTCTCCTGCATTCTTAAGGTGGTTCAATGCCTACCATGACTTACCTTGCTAAGAGCTTAGCTTGGCAAGTTTGGTTACATTTAGCGTTTTGAAAGCTGTTAATTGCTCCCATCACGACTTTTCGTCTATCAGCACTAAGTCTTTAAAGACAAATCTAACAGACCTTGCTTACTTATGAGCCTTTAGTTTTTAACTTTACTTCTTTTGCGGCTCTGCTAAGAGCTAATTTGCTAACTACTGAGGCAACCTCACTGTCAGAATCGCTAAAGGTGCCATCTTTAATGACACCACCAGCCATTTCATAGATAGTGTCGCATTGCTTTGCTAAAGACATGTCATGGGTAACCATCACTACAGCTGAGCCTTCATCACGCACTAGCTCTTGTAACAGCTCAAATACCTTAGCTGCATTAGTCTCATCAAGATTACCAGTTGGCTCATCGGCAAGAACCATCTCTGGTGAGTACACTAAAGCACGAGCAATAGCAGCACGCTGTCTTTCACCGCCAGAGAGCTCGGATGGCAAGTGATGCATGTGACTTACTAAACCTACTCGATCTAAAAGATACTGCGCTCTTTCTTTGGCTAAGGATGGATTTACCTTATCAATAAGCAGAGGCAGCATTACATTTTCAAGCGCAGTAAAGTCACCTAAAAGATGATGAAACTGATAGACAAAGCCTAAATGACGATTTCTAAAACGTGCTTTGGCTCTGCTTGAAAGGCCATTGATGAGTACATCCTGAAAGTAGATATCGCCCTTATCTGGAGTATCTAAGGTACCTAAGATATGTAACAATGTACTCTTACCTGAACCAGACTTACCAACAATTGCGGTCATCTTTGAGGCCTCGATATCTAAATCGACTCCTTTGAGCACAGCTGTCTTGATCTTGCCTTCGTCATAAGCGTGCTCGATGCCGCGTCCTTTATATAAAATCTTGTGCATTGTTAGTAGTCCGTTACGGTCACTCTAAACTTACATTAATCAAGGGTGAAGTTTGCTAGTACAAGATAGCTATCTAAGATAAGTACCTACATAGCTTTCTTTACGATAAGCTGCCGCACATTGTTTTAGCTATTCACTAAGTTTATTGTTTTAGCTATTCACTAAGTTTATTGTTTTAGCTATTCACTAAGTTTGAGGCAGGGTCAGCTTTTGCGGCCACATAAGATGGGTAGAAAGTACACAGCAAAGACACGCCTAAACTTAAAACACAGATAACTATGATGTTCATTGGGTTTACTACCACTGGCAATTCACCTTGAACAATACTAATACCGATAGTGCTTAAAATAGCCTGCGCATTATAAGCCAGCGGAATGCCGGCAATCACACCAACTAAAGATCCTATGATGCCTGATGACATTCCAAGCAATCCAAAAATAGCAAGGATAGATGAGCTAGGCATACCAATAGTCTTCAAGATGGCGATCTCACTAACACGTGAACTTACCATCATGGTCAGTGATGAGAGAATATTAAAAGCTGCCACTACAACAATAAGACATAGCATTAAGGACATAGAGATCTTCTCAAGTCCCACGGCTTTAAAGAAGTCGCCATAACGCGAACGCCAATCGGTGTACGCAAATTTTTTGTCTAATGTGGAGAGGGTCTCTTCAATTAAGAAAGGGTCACTTAAATACAGTCTGTAGTAATGCTCGCCCTTGCCTAGACGCAGAAAACGACTGACATCCTCATAGTTGCCAACTACAGTTGGAGCAGGTGATTTATCCAGACTATTTATAAGCGCACTTACTTCAAAGTTGCGTGCAACCGGAGTGATGCCAAATGGAGTGTAGCGAGCATTTTGCGTACTGATAAGTCTTACCTTGCTATCGTAAGAGAGCTCTATACCCATCTGCGAGACTTGCATATAGTTCACAGCTAGATGATAGGAGCCTGGCTCAAAATTGAACAAGCTGCCATAGGCATAGCCTAAAGAGTCAAACTCCATAAGCGGAATCCTAATTACCTTCTCACCTGTAGTGTAGGTTAAAGGCTCATCAGTGCTCTTAAGCTCATCACCTGAGTGCACACCTCTTTGTTCAAAATTAGCCACATCCTGCTCACTAATTCCAAGCTTTTGTGCATAGTCCTTAGAAAGGTACAAAGAGTTATTGTCGGTAGCTTGCAATGTAACCATGGCAATTTCACTACCAAATTGCATCATAGACTCGCCCTGAACAAAAGGAACCAAGGCATTGACGTTATTTAACGAGAGTAAGTAAGGAATATCTTGTACCTGTGCTTTGACCACCAAATGAGCACAATCACTCAAGATGTTTTCTTTCAAGCGCTCTTGCAGACCCTGCATGATAGAGCTAACTACAATCAAGGCACATACACCAATGGCAATACCTAAAGTAGCCAATGTAGCCACAAACGATGCGAAGCGTTGTTTCTTGGTGCCTCTGGTATAGCGTACAGCAATGAAGAATATCGAGTTACTAAATAAACTCACTTTATAAAAACCTAAAACATGTCATCCACAGTCATTGAAGCTGTGAGCATATCAGATTTAATAACACTTATCTTAATAAAACCGCTATTGCATCATAAAGGTAAGCTTTAACGGCCGAATGATGTTCAAAACAACATCGATCATAAATAGTTTAGTGGCACGATCCACCACACATGGCTCTAAGCGTAAAAAGATCTAACGACCAACTTAACCTAACATGACCAAGGCAGTAACTAAGCTACATTCCTAATAGACCGTGCGCTAAAAGCAATTAACAGCAGCTAGAAAACCTCTCCTTGATAAGTTCATGCTCTGATAATGTTATAGCGCATTAACTTATGGATGGTTATGACTAAGATCAGCAACAGCCTGAACAAACTCAGGATCAGAATGATCGCAAAATGCAGAACGCCCCGTATCGAGCATACGAATTAAGGACATATCTGAGTTTGAGATCTCAAAATCAAACACACTAATATTCTCTTCCATACGCTTGATATGCGAAGACTTTGGAATGGCGATAATGCCACTTTGCACTAAAAAGCGCAGACCAATTTGAGCTACTGTGCGATTGTATTTAGCAGCGATCTTTAATAAAACTGGATTTTCAAAGAAGCTATTCTTACCCTCGGCAAAAGGCCCCCATGCCTCAAGCTGTACCTTAAACTTATCCATATAAGGCCTCAGCTTAGCTTGCTGCTGAAATACGTGAGTCTCCATCTGATTGATCTGAGGCTTGATCTCCATAAAGTTGCACAGATCAACGAGGCGATCGGCAAAGAAATTAGAGACGCCAATGGCTCTAATTTTGCCATCTTTAAGCGCTTTTTGCAGGGCTCTATACGTACCATAGTAATCGCCATATGGCTGATGGATCAGCATGAGATCAATATAGTCAGTCTGCAAACGCTTGAGCGACTCATCAATCGATGCTGCAGCTAAATTCTCACCACTATGAGCCACCCAGATCTTAGAAGTTAAAAAGAACTCATCACGAGGCACGGATGACTTTTTTACAGCCATGCCTACAGCTTCTTCATTGTGATAAGCCTGAGCTGTATCAATCAAACGATAACCCACGCTAATAGCATCGGATACGGCTTTAACACACTCATTATGATCAGGAATTTGGAACACACCAAAGCCCAATGCTGGTATCTTCACCCCATTGTTCAAAACAATATTGTGCATCCTGGCTCCTACTCACTAGTTCAATCAGATCCTTGCTGCAGTTAAAGTCTAGTTCCATCAACATAATCTCTTACCTGCTTTTAGCATATGATAGCTTCAGGTAAAGACATTTACTGCCAAAGTAAGTGACGATTCTAGCCGAAAGTTAAAACACTTTCTGTGTTGCCATCTAGGTTTTTGATGAAAAGACTCAAGATA
>Susan_p2__coassemble_387_pt1 | contig 49636 bp, 27 predicted proteins | sample Susan_p2__metabat2_high_PE_044 | metagenome-assembled genome bin Susan_p2
TAGGCTGGGCTTAAATCCTCAGGGTCGACAAGGCCAGCTCTTAGTGGGAGGTTTTCTTTGCTGCGAGATTTGGCATCAGAGCGCTCATATAGATAGCAATCAGGGTTGAGCTCATGGAGTGCACGGAAGATGTGGTTATAGCAAGATTCCATGCCTGATGAGGAAATGGCAACGCTGATGACATTGTTAAAGCGATCAACAATCAAGCCTGGCATGTAATCGCCTTCAGCTGACACAAGACGAATGCCATGATCGCCACGGATCTTTAAGGCACCGCGACGTGCCATAGCGCTGGCAATACGACCTTTAATAAAGTCGTAATCAATGCGATCTTCTTGTCTAAAGGAGATAGCACGCAGCATGATTTGTGAGTATGGAGAGAAGTGGGCATAGCACAGGAACTTAAGCTCACTTGAGAGCACCTGACAGAGAGTGCCTGACTTAATCTCTTTTTTGTCTATAACAGGAGCATCAGCCCTTGCGTCAGTTAAAACCTTATCCACTGCCTTTGAAAAGATCCATGGATGATGACGCAAGAGTGACTTTTCACGTCCAGCATGTAAAACAAAAGAGATCATTGCCTTCTCCTCAGCACTAAAAACCAACGGCTAATTATAGCGGATTAGGCATGGAGCTGTACAAATCTAAGCTTCCTCATTTTCGCCTATCTTAATAGATGTACACTAGCGCTCACCATCGGCTAAACTCATATTTGAGTGTCAAGTATGGACATTTGCTTGCTTTGTGTTTAGGCATGATCAGAGTATTTAACGTATGCTTAGGCATGAGCAGAGTCTTTAGCGTATGCTTATGGTGTGCACGACATGGCTTGTAATCATGGGGCATTTTCAGGAGCACTCTATGGCTTAAGAGGCATTTTTATGTGCTCACCATATTTTGAGTGATGTGGGCACTATGCTTTTGATGATGGTGAAAGTATTTTTTGTTTTAGCAGTGCTTTTGGTGATACGTGCTTATTATTAGGAAAACAAACATGAGACGAGATAAGGCAATTAAGTATGCCATCATTGGTGCGGTAGCCCTTGCGCTTAGTGCTTATGCACTGTATCGTTTCATGCGCACAGAACCGCTAAACTACATGACCTCGTCAGCTCAGGTCAGAGATATTCGTCAGCAGGTATTTGCTAGCGGCAAGATTAGTGGCAAGACTCAAGTTGAAGTGGGTGCCCAGGTCTCAGGTCAGATTAAGAAAATCTATGTAGTCACTGGTGATAAGGTCAAAGCAGGTGACTTACTTGCTGAAATCGATCCTGAGATTCAGCAAAACGATCTGCGCCGTGCTCAAGCACAAGAAAAGCAGATTAAGGCTCAGATTCGTTCTAAAAAAGCGCAAATTACCCTCTACAAGGCCGAAAACACTCGCCAACAGAATCTGTTAAAGACTGAGGCTACTTCCAAGCAAGCTGCACAAAAGGCAGCAGCTGATTATGAAATGGCGCTTGCTGATCTCGACTCGCTCAATGCTCAGTATGAGCAAGCTGTAGTATCTGTTGCTGATGCTACTACTAATCTTGGTTATACCAAGATCGTGGCTCCAATGGATGGTACCGTCTATGCCATTCCTGTTGAAGAGGGCCAAACCGTTAACGCCAATCAGTCAACCCCAACAATTTTAAAGATGGCCGATCTTGAGACCATGACGGTAGAGGCAGAGCTCTCTGAGGCTGATGTAGTTAAGGTAAAGCCTCCAATGCAGGCACGTTTTACCATTCTAGGTCTACCAGGTCGTTACTTTGATGCCCAGCTTTTATCTGTAGATCCAGCACCTGCATCTGCTGCAACTACCAACAATAATGTTGCAACATCAACCGATACCGCCGTTTACTACAACGCTCAGCTTGATGTTGATAACAAAGAGGGCTTATTGCGTATTGATATGACAGCTGAGGTTGAGATTACGGTAGCTGAGGCCAAGCAAGCAGTAGTGGTACCGCTTGCAGCGGTGCAAAATGAAGGTGCTGATGGAATTGCAACCATTTATCAGCTCAAAGATGGCGCTGAGGTCGTAGCCCAAAGCGTCAAATTAGGCATACGTGACGATCAGTACGTGCAGATTTTATCTAAAGATTTTGATATCTCCACTCCGATCATTATTGGCGAGGATGTGGCCTCTGCAGCCGGCAAGGCAAGTAAGGCACGTACACGTGGCCCACGCATGTACTAAGGCACACTCAGCTAAATGAGTTTTGGATATATAAGCAAAATCAAGTTTTATGCTTTGGTTAAGCAGTGTAGTGTTTTTGCAAACTAAACAATCTTTAGAGCATGAGGATAGAGCATGGCCTTCTCAACTAAGATAGCTTCATCTGATAAAAGCGCAGAGTCATTAGATCAGCGCTTAGCATGCTCTGAGGTGCTGCTTGAGCTTAAAAATGTACGCCGTGCATATATGTCTGGTGATGCCGAGGTAGAGGTACTGCACGGTATTAATCTTAGTGTACGTAAGGGTGAAATGTTGGCCATTATTGGCCCATCAGGCTCTGGCAAATCTACCCTCATGAATATCATTGGCTGTTTGGATACACCAAGCTCAGGCAATTACTTTGTGATGGGTAAAGATACCCACAATATGTTGCATGATGAGCTCACTTCCTTACGCCGTGATTTCTTTGGGTTTATCTTCCAGCGCTACCACTTACTTGGTCATTTATGTGCACGAGAGAATGTACAAGTTCCATCGGTTTATGCAGGTGTACCTAAGAAAAAGCGTGATGAGCGGGCGCTTAAGCTCCTTGAGGATTTAGGTCTTTCACATCGCTCTGAGTATCGTCCTGCGCAGCTCTCAGGCGGTCAGCAACAGCGTGTCTCGATTGCAAGAGCACTGATGAATGGTGGCCGTATTATTTTGGCCGATGAGCCTACAGGTGCGCTTGATTCAAAGTCAGGCCGTGATGTGATGAACACCTTGCAAGAGCTCAACTCACAAGGCCATACCGTCATCATAGTTACTCACGATCCACGCATCGCCGCTTGTGCCAAGCGAGTAATCTCCATTGAAGATGGCAATATCACATCCGATGTCATCAATGAACATCCTGCCAAGTTTGAGCTGCATATGGATGGCTCCAATGAAGACACACAAGCATGCAAGCAAGCCGCAAGTCATGATGAGTCAAGCGCCAATGCACAAGGCGGCAATCCAACAAGCACCCATGAACCGCAAACCCATGCTCCTGTCATGCATGAGGCAAGTATTGATCCTAGCATGCATGCGTCAAGTCATGATCCTAGCAAGCATGCGTCCAGTCATGATCGTAGCATGCATGCGTCAAGTCATAACGAGCGCGATGAGCAATACACCAGGTTAGCCACTAACACCACTGCAGCTACAACAAGCACGAGTACTCAAGAGACTGCAGATACTCTATTTGCTTATGGCTCTAAAGGTAATCCATGGCTCTTTAAGTTGCATGCTTATACAGACAGATTCAAAGAGGCCTTTGTGATGGCCTATAGAGCAATGCTGTCTAATCGTATGCGTACCTTGCTGACCATGCTTGGTATTATCATTGGCATTATGGCTGTGGTGACTGTGGTGGCGCTAGCACGTGGTGCATCAGAGCAGATTATTTCCAACATTGCAGCTATGGGCACTAACACCATTACTGTCTATCCAGGACAAAGAATGGGTGATGTTAGAAGAGGACGCATACAGACGCTGACACCGCGTGACTTAAATGCACTGCAAGGACAGCCATTTGTCGATTCGGTATCGGCCACGGTGCAAACCAATGCCTTGCTTAGACGTGGACAAAAAGAGGCCAATGCCACGATTCAAGGTGTCTCGAGTGAGATGTTTAGGGTCTATGGTTTAGAGCTCAAAAAAGGACGCTTGTTTAACGAGATAGAGCTTAAGAGTAACGCTCAGGTTGGTGTGATTGACGATAACACTGCCAAGCTTTTCTTTGCTACTGAAGACCCACTTGGGAAGACCATCATTATTGGCAAGGTGGTAATTAGAGTTATTGGAGTACTAGCAAAGAGTGACTCTTGGGTAATTCGTGGCACTAATCCAACAGTGTTCGTACCATATACATCGGTAATGACGCGCTTAGTAAACCAAAACTATTTGTCGTCTATCGTGCTTAGAATTAACGATGGCTTTGCAGCACCAGTGGCAGAGAATGCCATCAAGTCTATCTTGGTGACACGTCATGGTAGAGAAGACTTCTTTATGCAATCATCAGATACCATTATGAAGTCAATTGAGAATGCTACCCGTACCTTCACCTTAATGATCTCGGCTATTGCAGTTATTTCTTTGGTGGTGGGCGGCATTGGTGTTATGAACATCATGCTTGTATCAGTAACTGAGCGTACTAAAGAAATTGGTATTCGTATGGCTGTTGGCGCAGGACGTGGAGACATCCTCTCGCAATTTTTAATTGAGGCGGTGATGGTATGTCTCATTGGTGGTCTCTTAGGCGTAGTCCTGTCATATATTGCAGGTCACCTCATCATGCACTTTGCGCCAAACATAGTACTGTCATACTCTCTAACCTCAGTTATAGCGGCAGTAATGACTTCATCAGTAATTGGTATTGTCTTTGGCTTTATGCCTGCACGCTCGGCCTCAAGACTCAATCCAATTGATGCCTTAGCCCGCGAGTAACACTAACTCAAGATCAAGGAAGAATGATCTAATCTGACTACTAATCCGCTCATAGAGAATGCTCTCCATTCTGACTAGCTACTCCGTTCATAAAGAAGGATCTCAATGAGCGGAGTATGCACTGAGTATGCTCTTGCCCTGAGCTTGGTCTGATGTTGCCATGAGCGCGGTCTGATTTTGGTCTGAGTAAGGTCTGATTTCGCTCTGAGCGAGGGCCTCGGAGCTTCAGAGGTTAAGTTAAGACTTTGAGGTATCATCTGTAACAGAAAGTGTCACTGCTAAAAGCTACAGTTTCTTATTGAGTGTGGCTTTTTCGTGCCTGTAATGGCTATAAAAAATCACAAGAAAGATCTTTTGAGCTCAATCGATTAAAATAATAGGATGCTCTCGATCTTGTACTAGCTCTGACTGACGTGTTGCAGTCTTGGCAGATGAAGATTTTCAAAGGTTAACTAGGCTTGGGCAATCTAGAAGGCTTACTTTTAGTAAGCTTTGATGCAATAAGATGCTGATACGCTTAGGTGTTTATCATTAATTTTGGCTAACAGGAAGGAAGCAAATGCAAAAGGGTGATGTTAAAGCTCTGGAGTTGAAGGTTCAGGAAGATGATTTACTCAAGCAGTTTGTAGGACTGTTAGACTACGACACCCGTGCTGACTTTACTAGCCAAGACAAGCCATCAAGTGCTGGTCAGCTGCGTTTAGGCGCTCACTTATTAAGCCGTCTTTCTAAGCTGAAGTTAAAGCCTATTCAGACTAAAGAGGGTGTGATCATCACCCGTATTCCAGCTACCAATGGCTACGAGAATAAAGAGAAGCTCTGTTTACTTGCTCACTTAGATACCGCTCCTGATGCTTCATCAGATGGTGTAAAGCCTTCTTTAGTTACTGCTTATAAAGGCGAGGGTATTGAGCTTGATAGCGGTGCCATTATCGATCACAACATTTCACCAGAGCTTGCTAACCACTTAGGCGAAGACATTGTTGTAACCGATGGCACTACTTTATTAGGCGGTGACGATAAGGCCGGTATTGCTGTGCTCATGCACTTAGCTGAGCGTCTTGCAGATGATCGTATTGTTCACGGCCCAATCACCATTATCTTCTCTGTTGATGAGGAGATTGGCAGATCTACTAAGTACCTGGATATTGAGACTATTGACTGTGACTTTGCAGTAACCATCGACGGTTGCGAGCGTGGCGAATTAGACATTGCTACTTTCAATGCTGAAGGTGCCAAGATCATTTTCCATGGCAAGGTAGTACATACTGCAGTTGCTTATGGCAAGATGAAGAACGCCATCAAAATGATGACTGACTTTATCGACCTTATGCCTCACGAGGAGTCTCCTGAGACTACTAAAGATGAGCAAGGCTTCTACCACGTGCATGATGCCATGGGTAATGTAGAGCAAGCTGAACTCATGATGATTTTAAGAGACTTTGAAAAGGAAGGCTTAGAGCGTCGTCATGCCTTTGTTGAGCAGGCTGTAGATAAGATTAACGAGAAGTATGGCCAAGGTTCCTGTGAGGCAATCTTTGTTAAGCAGTACGAGAACATGGAGACTGTACTTAAAGAGTCACCTGCCATCGTAAACTACTGCCGTGCTGCATTTGATCGTGCCAATATCAAGCTTACTGAGATGAAGGTGCGTGGCGGTACCGATGGTGCTAACTTAAGCTGCCGTGGTCTGCCATGTCCAAATATCTTTGCTGGCCCTCTTAACTGCCACGGTATTTACGAGTGCCTGCCTGTGCCTTCACTGCATGCAAGCTTTGAGGTAACCAAGGCTTTAGTTGAGTTAGTGGCTTTAGGCCAAGACGGCAAATCTCAAAAGGCTGAGTAATTAATACTAAAGGTAAGGTAAGCAAAAACTTTTAGTACAGACTAGCCCACTACTATGCAAAAGCGTACGAAGCTGGGCTAGGTAGAAAACACTTTCTTTTCTTGTGATGTACTCAGGCACAAGCTGTTAATGAGACTAGCATTTAATAAGTTAGTAGGCAGTTTCTGATGCCATACCCATAAGCAAAGGTGGGAACCTCATGCATGTGCTTGAGGGATCATAAGTAGTAGCTGTTCACGGATATATAAGCATGGCAACAATCTTTTTAACCGGTTCTCAAGGACAAGTTGGAACTGAGATTGAGTTTGAGCTACTTAAGAAAGGTCATAAGGTTGTCTCAGCTAATCACAGTACTTTAGATATCACCAATAAAGATTTTGTGCTCAGTGCGATTGAAGAGAGCCAAGCTGATCTAATTATCAATGCAGCATCCTTTACTAATGTAGAGAAGTCTGAAGAAGAAATTGCTCAGGCTTATAACGTTAATGCCATTGGTGCAAGAAATCTCTCTATTGCAGCTCACGCCAATGACATCCCGCTTATCCATATTTCAACTGACTACGTCTTTGATGATGATAAGAACTACCCTCATAATGAAGATGACGCAGTAAACTCTGAGTGCATTTATGGCAAGAGCAAGATTGAGGGTGAGACCTATGTACAAAACTCTTTGTGCAAGTACATCATTTTAAGAAGCTCATGGATATTCGGTAGATTTGGCAGCAACTTTGTAAAGGCCATGCTGACCATGGCACAAGAGCAAACTGAGATTGCTGTAGTGTGCGATCAATTAGGTAATCCAACGCCAGCCCAATCTTTAGCAGACTGTATTGCCAAGATTGCAGATAGACTTCTTGATGACAAAGACTTTAATGAGTGGGGCATTTACCACTACTGTGGCTTTGACGCAGTTACCTGGGATCAGTTTGCTAGAGTTATCTTTGATCATGCAATCAAGATGAATGCTATCCCTCATGAAGTCTCGGTTGTGCCAATCAGTAGTCAAGAGTTTAAGTCCAAAGCCAAGCGTCCATTTGATAGCCGCCTTAGCTGTGAAAAGATTAAAGAGGTCTTTGCTATTGAGCCTCCATTATGGGAAGCCTATTTACCTGCAGTAATCGAAAGCTATCAGCGTGAACGTCAAGGTCTGAGTCCTATTGATAACTACGACCATAAGTTCAGCACCATTGCTCCAATCTTCCATGACCAAGAGGCTCTCGAAAAACTCTGGTCAGAACAACAAAATAGCAATGAAGCAGAGCAGGTAGCACAGACAGACGAAGCTCAATAGCTAACTAACAATTTAAGTATTTGAAAAAAAAGCAATCCAAACCACATTGCCGAGATTGCTCCATAAAAGCGGTCTGACGCCATGGTTCAGGATAATCCTGGTACCTCAGCTCAGACCGTTTTGCATTGTTATAAGACCATTCTAAGTTCTAGCTATAGAAAAACAGCAATAATGCAACTAACGCTTTTGTTTAAGGCAAAGCAAGCTGTGGTGAACAGTGGATGTATTGGTTTTCCAAAGGAGTGAACATGCTAAATAAAGGCAAGGCAACCGCTAGTAAAGTAGCATTACTCTTAAGTAGTGTTTTGCTTAGCTCATGTTCACTTATGGAAACTGAGTACCAAGAGCAACTTAAAGTGCCTGCAAGCTACGGCAGCATCAATAATGAGGTATCAGCCATTGCTAAAGGAGAGCGGGCGCTGACAGGCGAGTCTGAGCAGTCAAATCTTGAATATGACTTTTATAAAGGTTTTGGCGATGACAAGCTCACCATGATGATTGAGACGGTGCTTGCCAATAATTACGAGCTCATTACTGCATATAACAACCTTAGAAGTGCCGAGCTTGCTCTGCAGCTTACGAACACCAATTATCATCCTGATGCATCAGCATCTCTAGGAGCTTCTGCAACTAAGGACTTAAGTCAGAGCTCGAAAACTATGGAAGGCTCGAATAGCAGTCTTTCACTTTCATATGAGTTAGATCTTTTTGGCAGATTGAGTGCTCAGTCTCGTGCCTCTTATGAAAGGTTCAAGGCTAGTGCATATGACTACCAAGCCATGCGTTTAACCATTATTGAACGTACGGCTGAGTATTACTGGAATTATGTGTATGCCATAGAGAATCTTAAGTTGGCCAAAGAGCAGCTAGCCACCTCTCAAAAGCGCTTAGAGCTCATTAGTGAGATGCTTAAGCAGGGCGCTGCAGATGGTCTTGAGTATGATCAAGCCATGGTCAATCACAAGATCAACGAGCAAGCTGTATATAACGCTGCATATTCACTTACCTCAGCACGTAATGCGCTAAATGCCTTAGCCTCGCGTTTTACAGAGGTTGACGCAGAAAAAGACATAAAAGCTGATGCCTTGTACTCAGCAGCCAAGGTAAAAGTAGCTACCGTTATTCCATCAGCTTTATTAAAGCAGAGACCAGACTTGAGGTCATATGAGTCTAAGTTGAGAGCAGCCTATGCTGATACAGATGAGGCCACTAGCAACTTTTATCCGCAGTTTAATATCTCTGCACGACTTAACACTGCTGACTCTACTTCATTAACTAGATTCTTTACCGATCCAGTCGGTGCCCTTGGTGCTGTGATTACCTTTCCTTTCTTGAACTTCAATCAGCTCTCTATACAAAGGGAGGGAACATTGGTGAAAAAGGATCAGGCTCGACTAGACTTTGCCAATGGCTTTATTACAGCGGTAAAAGAAGTCTCTGACAGAATTAATGAGCTGAGCAATCAAGACTTGCTCTTTAGTAGCTACAAACAGGAATTAGAACTCACCGAACGTAATTACCAGCGCATAGAAGAGCGCTATCGTTTGGGTGGAGCATCCTTAAGTGAGCTCTTAGATGCTGCAGACAGTCTCCGTAGTGCCAAGAACAAGAACCTGATGGCTCACAAAGATCTGTTAATTGCTACTATCAAACTCATGACTGCAGTAGGCGGCGGTACCTTTGAGAATCAACTACAGGACACCATCAACCCTCAACAAACTTTAGATGCAGCCAAAAAAGTACACGACACTACAGCCCAAAGATAAACAGGCACTATAAAAAGACTTACAAAGCACCAACATGTGTGTCGATGTGGGCTAAACATAAAGAGTTACAAAGTAGCAATATGTGTGTGTAGATGTGAGTTTAAAATAAAGAGTTTCGACATCAAAAATCGTGCACTCTTGTGCCCAAGTAGTGACAGCCATGGAACATAAATGTGCAACCAGGGAACTTTAGACAGTCAAAAGCATTTTTATTGACATTAAAAAGGCGTTGCTGTCATGAATGATGTCAAAAATTTGCGTTACATCACAAATTTTTATGGAACCCCACGAAACTTGATTGTATACAAGATACAAACTCGATATATAAGCCATTTATAGCCATACTAAAAGTAATTTGCTATGTAAGATTTGGCTAAAATCTACGTTAAACCGATGGTTGTCATACAAGCATCAATGGCCATATATGGCAATAATGTTTGTGTATATAAGCGGCGCTTAAGTACCTTTAAATCCCAAATATAAGCGGTTTATACATAAGTTGGTTTTAATACCATGCTCGTAAATTTAAGCACAATGTCACTCAATTGGTCATAGTGGCAAATTTTTCTTTCAATAGTGGTATAGTGTCACCGTGAACAGAACAAGTTCACACTTTCTTTTTATAAGATAATTGGGATAGATAAAAATTATGAAGAAGTCATTTTTAGCTTTAGCTGTTGCTGCTTTAGCTGCTACTTCAATTTCAACCGCTTCTGCCGCTACCGTTTATGACAAGGACGGCACCTCTTTAGCTGTTTACGGTCGTGTTCAGGCTGTTGTTTACTCTGACAAGACTGACAACGCAACTTTCACTGCTAATAATGGCACCAAGGAGCAGAATGCTACTGCTGTTGGTTCAGGCCGTCTTGGCTTTGACATGCGCTCACAGGTTTACGGCGACATCGCTGCTTTTGCTAAGGCTGAGTGGGACATGAGCGACGGCAATGGTCACCAGCAGTTCGATGCTCGTTATATGTGGATCGGTTTAGACTTCGCTCAAGCTGGCCAGTTTAAGTTAGGTACTTTCGAGCCTGCTATCAAGTATGCAATTGAGCAGACCGATATTTTTGACGATTGGGGCTGCACTGGCTTAGCTGGCAACGACGACAAGCGTGAAGCTATGGCAATGTACAGCTGGTCTGGCTACGGCGTTGATGTTCGTGCATCTGTAGAGTTACCAGGCACTAAGACTCAGGTTGACGGTGCATATAAGTTACAAGATGAAGATGCTGACGTAGATTACGGTGTAGCTTTAGCTGTTGGTTATACTTCTCCAGACGTAGTCTTTGGTCCAATCGCAGTTCGTGCTGGTTACGAAAAGGTTGAGTTTGCTGATTCAACCATTAACAATATTGGCACTACTCACATCTATGATTCATATGATCAGTATGCAATCGGCTTATCATGGGGTTCCTTAAACTTAGGCCCTTATGTTGGTGCTGTTTACCACGAGCGTGAGTTTGACGTAAACGGCATTAAGGCCGGCGAGGACGGCTACAAGACTTCTGTAACTGGTTACGAGTTTGTAGTTGGCTACTCATTTGCTAACGGCATTTCTGCACGTACTGGCTACTTAGTCCAGGAATATAAGGATGACGCTGATAAGGCTGAGGCTAAGAGCGTTCCTGTATACGTAAACTGGCAGCTCAACCCACAGGTAAACGTATGGGCTGAGGCTCGTTTCGATGCTGGCACCGATGACGCTACCGATGGTAAGGGCAAGAACTTCCAGGTACTCACTGGTGGCACACTTGACCCAGCTACAGGCAAGGTTACTGGCGGTGTGAAGTACGACGAGAACGTATTCTCCGCTGGTATCCGTTATCAGTTCTAATAACAGGTCGGTTTAAGCCGATTTGTTAAAACGGTCTGTGTTACAGACTGTCCTTAAGGTTTATCAACGAAAACCTATGGAGCAGCAGACTATACCCCTGCTGCTCATTAAGAAACGATTAATACAGGGTGAGCTACTTAGCATTGCTCAATGCTTGCCGCGACTAGATCGCATTCTCTATCCCAACAAGCAGGGTGACGACTCGTGCCAGGGATGGAATTGAGCGTAAATGCTATGTCATTGCCATCCATGGCGCAATAGCACTGCTAGGCAGTGCAAACCCTGTATTTTACGTGGTCTAGATGATGTCCTTAAAAAATAAAACAGACTTCGGTCTGTTTTATTTTGCCTATATAGTTAGCTATAGCTAACTTTATACAAGCACTAATACCCCTCCAATACCATATATCTCTGCACTTTACTCATCCCACTCTTAACTCACTGTTAGTTGTCCCCAATCTCATCCGTCTGTACACAATCTTCTGCAGTTCTTACATGCCAATAAGATATGAGCTAGCAAGTCACAGCAGTATTTAATTGTTCTAATACTAATTGCTATATCTGTTAGCTTGGCAAGTTCTGCCGTGTTAGTTAATACTTCGGTAGGCAAGCGTGTTTTAACACGATGGCTGTGTTAGATATGTTTTATGTTTGTCGTCGCAGACGATTCTATTTTGAGCCATGAAATTCTCTTCAATTGTCATGAATTGATGTGACATATAGGCAGTATATAGCTATTTAATAGCTGTATACTTAGCTACTTGTAAAAATGTGTCAAGAAGAATTGATGCATTGCGTATGTTGTCACAAGATTTGCATGTTAAACTATATAAGCTGAGAACTTCGATTTGTGCTTCAAACTCCATTGTCATTTTATTGATGGGTATAACTGATCTTTTTGATTAGTGGTTTGATCATTTCCTTACTAGACTGTTGGTATGTATTACTCCGACAGCATTTACTCCAAATACAGCTCTACCTCTATCCCAAATAGAAGATATCTTCAATTTGTAGACTTGTTTGGTAGATTGCGCTTGATCCGATAAGCAACATCGAATCACAAGGCTAATCACGCTGCCTGATATTAAAGAGATGTTATTCTCCTAAAATACAAGCCTGGCAAGGCAAATCGAAGTTCTGTGCGCTTTCCTCCTCATAGAGTGCATCAATGCTTACCTCCTCTAAATCACCCTTCAAGATTTTGACACCGCGTAAAAGCAGCAAATCTCACCTTAACGCCAAGTTTTACCAACATCGACCATTTATACGTTCAAAGGCTGTCTCTAATTTTAAGCTTGCAACTAACCTTGCCACCAAAGCCTCAGCAGTCACAGATAGTCATTCAACAAGCACAAGCTCAAGCTCAAGCTCAAGCAGAAGCACAAGCTCAAGCCACAACCATAAGCTCAAAAGCGCACCTTCTAAGCGCTTAATGTCAACTGTAGGCAAGGTCTTTATAGTGCTGGCAGGGGTTATCTTCGTGGCAAGCCTAGCCATGAATGCTACATTTAGTTATTTTCAGCTGTACTTTAATGTGTCCGAGTCTTTGCCTTATGGTCTGTATAAAATTATCTATATCCATAAGCCAGGACTCAACCCATTTGCCTTTAGTGATAACAACGATGCTATGCAGGATGGTAGTGCAGTGGCAGCTAAAGATAGTAGAGACACGGCAGCTACAGATAGTAATGACACGGCTGCTTTAGCTGATAGCTTTAGCATGGGTGAAAGTGATGTGGCAGAGCGCGATGCTAAGAGAGGTAGTGACTATAGCCTAGTGCGTGGCATGCTCGTATTAGCGTGCCTACCGGATGAGGTAGCTAAGCTTGCCTATGAGCGCAATTACATCGCCAGTGGCAAGTGCAAGGGTGGCTATGCGCCTGTCGGAAAGTATATTCAGGCTATTCCTGGTGATGAGGTTAGGTTTACCTCTGAAGGCATTTTCGTAAATGGAAGCTTGCTTGAGAACAGCAAGCCTTATGCAATGGATGGAGAGTGCCGCCCAATGCCTGTGATACTGCAGGACATGGTGCTGCCTAAAGATGAGCTTGTACTCCTAAACAACTATGCAGGCAGCTTTGATAGCCGCTATTACGGCCCAATCCCAAGCAGATACGTAGTAGGTACTCTAAAGCCAATTTGGACGTTCTGAGTATTAACACGCCTTTCATAGAGTCAAAACATGTAAAGGCGTGTTAGATCTGTGTAATGGCTTTGTTGCGACCTTCAATCATTCTAATTTGTATGCAATAGCATTAGTAGATGATAGAACTGTCCAATCTTTGAATTGATAGCTAATCCTTGTATTAAGATCTATAGCAACCTTCTTGCTTGGCCATGCTGCATCAAAAGTTCTTTCAGCTAGACTATATTTTAGTTCTGGTGCAGGCCAACCTGGAACCATGAAATGCTGCAGGCATACGCGTAGTGTTTGAGGGGCTTTAGCTAGTTTTCGCTCCCATTCACGTTTAGAAAAAGTAAGACCTTGTTTGGCTCTTAAGCTTTCTATTTTCTCTTGATCTTTAGGATCTATGTAGATACGCTCATGGCTAGGCTGTTCTTTATGGCATAAAGAGCACAAAGCTATTAAGTTGCTCGGCCTTGTGTCATTTTTGTTGCCGTTGATATGATGGGTATGTAATAGGTTCTTGTGCTCACTTAGATTTACACCGCAACCTTGACAGCACCAACCAGATTTAGCTCTGACATTTTCAGAAATACTGGCCCAATCTTTTGGATATACAGCCATATCCTTAGCTACATTTGATCTACTAGGAAGATTCTTAAACTTTGTAGAGTAAGTCTCAAAGAACTCATTGAGATCAAAGGATTCATAGATTGAAGTTTTGCGTGCACCAGCGTATTTGTATCCCTGGTAATCAAGTTTATTTAGGCAAAGCTTGCATACGCGTAGTCTTTTAGTGATTTCGACTTGCCGGCTAGGATCATTATTTAAAAAACCAGCAATCTTAAATTCACCGGAAGTGTTTGTAGTAGCTATATAGCGCTCAAACCTTTTCCTCGACCTCATCTCATCAAGCTTGTCGCAGTCAGCGACGTGAAACTTATTGCCCGTAGATGTGCCGTTGATTACGCCCTCGATATACCTACCGTGATCAGGGATGTATAACAGGACGTGTTGACCCTTGTAAGTTAGCAAGCCATCAATTGTTTCGATATCTTTGAGTTCAATGTTCTTGCCAGCTTTTAGCTCAGCAGCTATGCGCTCATACTCAGTATCTTCCCAAGTTGACTCAATAGTTAAGTTAAAGTCAGTAGTTTTCTCTGTAATGCGCCTTACAGCTTTCCATAAGGCGTCAAACTTATTGTTAAGTCTCATTGGTTTCACTCAACATGCGCTGTAGCTGCTTATCGGCATTAGTCAGAACTCTGAATGTAACTCTTCGCGAAGCATCAGCATTTTCATTGCCTTCAGTGTCTGTAACAATATGGCTTGAGGAAAATCCTATTGCCGCTATGTGCTTTTTCATCCAAGTCTTCTGTTCTGATAATTCAGGCATGGTTTGAACATGGAATAGTACAGATCTGGTTCTCTCTTGCGACAGGATCATATTGTTTGCATAAGCCTCATCTTCAGAGGCTTTAGAGCTCCAGTAGGAGCTAGCGTGGCCCTCAATACGGATCTCTTGAATGCTGTCGCGATACTCCTCTAGTCTTCTCATATATCTTGGGAAGAAGTCATTGAGAATCTCCTCAAATTCAGGCTTTAACTTAGCTGAGCCAAATTCAAAGAGAATAGATATATCAGTGAACTCAACCGAAAGTGTTTCGCGATTAATCTTGGCACTCCACTTAGGCAGGTCATCTCGAAACTCATCCATCAATGAGTAATAGATGGCATATTGTGTATTTTCATATGCCACAGCAATGTTACGCATCTGATTGCGTTGCTCATATGCGTGTCTCATGAGGGCAATACTTACAAAGAGAAACACCATCATGAGTCCTGACATTAGATCTGATGAGCTAACCCAATGTTCAACATCGTCTTTTTCAGTGGTGCTATTGCTTAGCCCCTTTCTCAAGAATAACTTACTCAAAATCTGGAGCCCTCTTTGGTTGCATGTTCATAGCGATCTGCAATTGTGTTAGCAATGGTTGCCAATGCAGAGCCTAATGAGTTCAGCGCACTGTTGAGTTCACGAGTCATTGCATCATCAAGATGTGTTATCTCTTTCTTTATCTCATCATGAACGTGAAGTGCAATTTGGTCAACAGCATCGTTAACTTTAGACATATTAGTTTTTATAGTTGACTCTGCTGTGGTTAAAGCATCGGCTGCCATCTTCTCGGCAGTTTTGCTAAATGTATTGTATGTAGACTCAATAGTTGAAGAAGCTGACTGTCCTGTCTCCACCAGACGCTGCTGTAATTGCTTAATTGCGGCTATTGTGTTGTCGATAGCAGCCTTGGTCTCGGTGTTGAAGTTATTCATGTTTACGCCGAGATTCTTAGAGTTGTTTAGAATTTCCTCAGATGTTGAAGCTAAGGCATCTGATGTTGCCTTGGCATGACTACTAAAGTCATTAGCTGCTGATTTCATACCGTTTGCTGCCTCATCAACCGTTGTAACGATCTTATCTGATGCTGTCTGTACAGATGTTTTCAAGTTGTCTGATAAAGAGCCAACTGATGAAACTAGTCCAGCGGTAACATTTGTGACAGATGACTTGAGATCATCGGACAGTGAACTTACAGAATTCTTGAGACCCTCAGAAGCAGAGCCGACAGATGCCTTGAGATCATCGGACAGTGAGTTTACAGAATTCTTGAGACTCTCAGAAACAGTACCTACAGATGCCTTAAGATCATCGGATAGTGAGCTTACAGAAGTCTTGAATCCATCGGAAGCCTTGCCGACATTAGAAACAAGATCTTGGGATAATTGATCTACTGAGCTCTTGAGGCTTTCTGACGTAGATTTGGTCTGCTCGCTAAAGTTCTTTACTGCAGAGTCAATGTCTTCAGAGACGGTGTTTATAGATGACTTGAGCTCTTCAGTCATGGTAGTAACGCACTTTTGAATCTCAGGAACTGCTTGTACAGCCTTTTCGCGAGTCTGTGCCATAGTCTCCATGTGATGATCCATATCATCAATTTGGACTTGTTGAGCTGTAAGAAGCTTATCAAGGTTGTCCATGGTCTTAGGTATGGCTTGGGTAGTGTCAGCAATGGTTACCATAGCATCTTTGCTTTGCTCTAGAAGCTCTACTGCAGCCTTGTATCTGCTCTCAAGCTCAACTAGATGCTCTCTATACTCTTTTTGCCACTCTACCAGCTTACCAACTGCTTCGTTCAGCTGTTTAAAGTTCTCACCAAACTGTTCAGTAAGCTTATTGTTGAAGTCGGTAATTACGTTCTTTAAGGCCTCGATAATTTGATCAGATGCAGCATGTGACATCTTCTCGATAAATAGCTCGAGCTGCTCGCTGAGCTCTTTTCTAAAATCTTTAAACTCTAAGAGGCTAGATTTGGACTGGTCAGACAGGTCAGAGCGTAAGAGTCGAGTTTGTGAAAGCAAAGAGTTATCACCATCACTACCAATTGCAAGAATCAGCTTTTCAAACTTGTCAGACTGATCTTTCATGGTCTTTAAGATCTCAGGAGCGAGATCCTCATCCTCTGGGAGCTCTTCAACTTTGTCTTTACGCACTTTAAATGAAGTTAAGAGCTTAAATAGGATAGTGCCGCCCATACCTACAATACTGGTATTAAAGGCAGTCTTTAGGCCATTGAGTAATGATGGGATACTATCGTCGATATTCTCAGGATCAAAGTCTTTGAGACCATAAACAATGCCGATAAAGGTACCAAGGATACCCAGAGCCGTCATGAAAGCTGGGATGTACTCTTTGAAGCGTTGCTGTATGTTAAGAGCATGGCATACCATGCCGACTAAGAAAGCGATGAAGATAAGGATAGTGATTGTCTGAGAGACATGATCCTCAAACAAACCACCGAAGAAAGAATAGATACTGCTCATGTTTGATTGATAGCCACTATGGGTGAAAAGTGAGCAAATAATATCAAGAAAGAGCAGATATGTCATAAATTTATGGCATATATTTCATATGTATCTTGATGGTTTAACTGGATTCATGTCAAAACCGCCAAAATCAAGTAAAAATCAGATATTTTGGTTTGTATAGATACAAAGATTTAACATAATTATATGCTTAAGCGTATGTTTCAAGAAACTGTTTCTTGCTTAAGCATAGTTATACTTATGTAGGGCTATTAGTTTTTCCAATAGAAAATATGCTGGTTATAGATGGTATGAAAGGTGTTTTGATAATTGGGCAGGATGTGGTGGCAGGAGAATTTTGAAATGACAAAGCCCGTATCGGAGGATACGGGCCTTTTAAGGTAGGGGCGATGCCCTTAATGAAAAGTTAGACTTAAGTTTGCGTCTAGCTAGACATTAGTCAACGAGGCTTAAAGCGTCGTCGTCAGCAACGATGATTACGTCGCGGTGTAACTGGAGCACAGAAGCTGGGCACTCTGGGGTGATTGGGCCCTGGATGGTGTTCTTAATAGCCTCAGCCTTGTCCTTGCCAGATGCGATGAGTAATACGGTCTTAGCCATCATGATGGAACCGATACCCATGGTGTAAGCCTGACGTGGTACATCATCAGCAGAAGCGAAGAAGCGCTTGTTAGCTTCGATAGTGCTCTCGGTGAGGTCTACGCAGTGGGTGTTGCGCTCGAAAGATGGAGCTGGCTCGTTGAAGCCGATGTGACCATTGCGGCCGATACCTAAGAGCTGAATATCTACACCGCCCATGGACTCGATAACGCCGTCATAACGCTTGCACTCAGCGACTGCGTCTGGGTTCTTACCATTTGGCAGGTTGATGTTCTCTGGCTTGATGTTGATGTGGTCAAAGAGGTTGTGGTGCATGAAGTAAACGTAGGACTGATCGCTCTCCTTGCCAAGACCACGGTACTCGTCGAGGTTTACGGTCTTAACCTGGGAGAAGTCCAGATCGCCCTTCTTGTACCACTCGATCAGCTGCTTGTAGGTGCCAATAGGGCTGGAGCCAGTAGCTAAACCTAAAACACAATCAGGCTTGAGGATAACCTGAGAAGAAATGATGTTTGCGGCTTTACGGCTTAACTCTTCATAGTTGCTGGCACGATAAATACGCATTTTAATCTCCTAGTCGAAAATCATAAAAAGTTTAGCAGGCAATCTACAGCACACTAAAGACTACATAAGCGTAGTACCTTGATAGTTGTGAAGCCTAATGAAATCTGCCGTCTAGCTTGGTGATTTTAAATTCACCATGCATTTTGGTGCTTTTAAAAACCATGCATCTTAGTGGCGGCTAAAGTAACAAAGCTTAATCGCACTGTGTGCAGGTGAATTTAAAAAGATCACAGAGCCTAGTCACTTAATTTCAGCTGCAACTGCTGTTTAGTTAGTAAAGATGGAGCAAAGTCCACTTGGCAGTACACAGCTAAGTATACACCCTCACACTTGATATGAGGCTGATATAAAACTTGTTTGTTAACCTAGCTTGGCATTTGTATGCGCCAGATTAATGATGGTTGTAAAAGCTCATTTCTTGTGAGCTTGTTCTAGTCATCAGCGTAGAGGATGTTACGCATAAAGTGAGTACCTTTGCCATCAGCATCACCATGCTCATCAGCATCTTGAGCGTTATGTGCATGATTGTGATCCTCTAGTTCGTTTTCTAGTGTTGCAACTGATAGTAAACGCGGATTACAAAAAGCGCTGATCGCTCTGCCTGTCTTTTGTTTTGCATCAATTGCATCTTGTCCTAGCTTTTTACAAAGCTCGGTATAAATAAGATCAATAATGAAAATAACTGCAGCCTTAGAGTAAATAGAGCCAGAGTCTAAGAACGTCTCTCTGATCTCATAGAAGAGACTCTCATCAGACATCTTGGCTAGCGCACTGTCTTTGTCAGCTGTTATACCGAAGATCTTGCAGCCTTCTTGTTTTGCAAGCTCGCAGGCCTTGATGATCTCAGGAGTTGTTCCTGAGTTAGAGAAAGCAACGAGCAAATCACGGCGTTTGAGCATTGAACACATCATGAGCATTTCATGCGTTTCAATAAAAGCACGTGAATCTATTCCAATGCGATTGAACTTAAAGGCACTGTCTGCAGCAACAAAGCCACTATTACCTTTGCCAATAAAGTACACGCGGTTTGCCTTAAAGAAGAAAGAGGTAATTCGCGCAAGACTCTTATGATCGATACCTTTAGCAGTCCGTCTGATGGTGTCAGTCATAAGCTGTGTAAGCTTGCTTACTGTGTCCTCTGAACTTTCATCTAAGGCAATGTTCACAGAGATCAGATGTCCGATGTTCTCACCAGATCCGACCTCTTTAGCTAGCGCAATCTTAAAGGCCTGCAGTGATTCATAACCAAACTTTCTAACAAATCTGGTGATAGTTGCATGTGAGACGCCACAGCTTTTAGCCATCTCTGAGATAGGCGCATTACAAACTTCTAAACCTTTGGCCTGGATGTAGTTCATCACAGCAAGGTCTGATTTGGTCATATTAGGCTTAGCTTGTTCGAGAGCTTCTAGTATGTGCATACTGCGTTTCCATATAAGTGAAGCGAGTACACTCAACTAGCCGTTCTAAGCGAATAGAACGTTATCAAAGTGCCCGCATGAAGACCTGAAACAAATTGGTTACTGCCAAAAGAGGAGTAACAATAAACTTTGTGTATTGTGAAGTTTGCATTGAAACCTTTCTCGAGGAGTTACCCTCAGTGTTTGACAAAAAGTTGTAACAAATCAGATAAATTTGGCGATGTTACAAATTTTCATCAATCAAAGATGATTATAGATCCATTATATGGAAAAAATTTTCATAATGCATGAAAGTTTTAAAAATTTGCTCTATATCAAACTTCAATACGTAACTAAATCCAACAAAAGATGTGATTTATAAGCCGTTTAGAGTAATCCTGGTGCGATCAAATTAATAAATCTACCTCTCTCTGGATGTCGTACATGCTGCTATATAGGATGCATGACATTAGTGGGGACAGGGGTGTTGGCGCAAACAGGGAATAGGCGGATGGATTATGGTGAAGCCTGCAAACACGGAATAGGCGGTTAGATTATGGTGAAGCCTGCAAGCACGGAATAGGCGGTTAGATTATGGTGAAGCCTAGCAAACATAGAATAGGCGGATGGATTATCGTAAGCCTAGCAAACATAGAATAGGCGGATGGATTGTGATGAAGCCTGGCAACATGGAATGGCGTGTTGATTATGAGTGAGCCTGGTGTAATGCGGTGTTCGGGGTTGGATTGTGAGGTGAGTGATTAAAGTGTCTATGGATGAAAAAAAAGCCCTCGCTACAACGTGTTTAAGCATTGTAGCAAGGGCCTCACGAGTCTTAGTAGTTTGCAATAGAATCGTTAATAAGTTAGGAATTAACCTAAGTATTTAATCAATATGGAGCGAACAGCGCCAGGTGCGCTGATCATCTCTTTGAATAAGTCTTCGATCTTGGTGCCTAAACCGATAGAGTAAAGGTCAACACCGAAAAGAGTTGGGTTGCTTAAAATTGGATGGAGCTTGTCACCAACACTATCTACCTTGCCAAACTCGATACCAGCCATCTTGGAAGTGAGCTCCTCATTAAGAGGATCGTCAGATAAGCTAAAGGCATTACCCTTATCATCAATGGCTAAGAGGTAGCGCATCCAGCCAGCAATAGCCAGAGGTAGTGCGGTAAGCTCAGTTGCGTCTAAGCCTTTCTTCTTATAGTTCTTTAAGGTCTCACCAAAGCGCACTGGTACCTTCTGTGAGGTATCAGTAGCAATACGCTGAGGAGAGTCAGGCAGGCACTTGTTAGTCAGACGCTGCTCGATAACTTCAGTTAAGAAGTCACGTGGGTTGAGGATCTTAGGATCATCGACTACCTTTAAGCCCTCGTCATAGCCAAGCTTCTTAACTAAAGCTACTAACTGAGGATCATCCATCTCTGCAGCAATGCGCTCATAGCCAAGCACACAACCGTAAACTGCTAAGGCAGTATGCAGAGGGTTTAAGCAAGTAGTAACCTTCATGCGCTCGCACAGATCTACGCCTGCACCATCAGTAAAGAGCACGCCAGCTTTCTCAAGCGGTGGACGGCCATTTGGGAACTTATCTTCAACGATAAGGTATTGAGGTTTTTCAGCGTTAACAAATGGAGCAATGAAAGAACCACGAGCGGTCTTGATTGGTTCCATATCTTCAATGCCGCGATCTTTGAGTAATGCAGCAATGGAAGCGTCTGGACGAGGGGTAATCTTGTCGATCATGGTCCAAGGGAAAGATACCTTAGACTCATCTTCTAAGTATGCAATAAAGGCTGCATCTACAAAGCCCTTATCTAACCATGCCTTAGCGATCTCTAAAACAGCTGCTTTAAGCTTGTCGCCATTGTGAGAGCAGTTATCCATTGAAACCATGGCAATTGGTCTGGCACCGGCCTTAAAGCGCTCATGCAGCAGAGCTACAGTCCATGACATGGCGTGGCCAACCTTGCTAGGTCCTGAGGCCATATCTAACTTCACTTGCTCAAGGTAGTCACCATCGATACCACGAATGGCATAACCCTTTTCGGTAATGGTGTAGGAGACTAACTGTACAGATGGTTTAGCAATCAGTGCTTTAACTTCACTTTCGTCTTCTTTAGCAGTGCCATTGAGCTTATAGCCATGCACAACTGAGCCAATTACACGCAGCTCTACATTGGTGTCAGGAAGTAAGGTAACTTCCATAGTGAGCTTGTCATGAGGAGTGAACACGTCATCAATGATGGCACCATCATAGACAGAGAGAGTCTGAATGCCTGAGCTTTGATCGCCACTGTCTAAGAGTTGCTGCTGTAGAGATGCGACAAAACCACGGAAGATATTGCCCGCACCAAAGTGTAACCACACTGGATTGTTGCGGCTTTCCTCTTGTACCTTTGCTACATCAAACTTTGGCAGGGTAACGTTAGCTGCAGCAAAGGCAGCAGTGTCCTTAATGCCTTGTAAAGTAACCTTCATGACCAACCCTCTTGGCGATTGCAATACACCTTAGGCAATGTGTTGAATGCTAAGGCAAATGCATATATCTAAGACTTAGTACACTATGAGCAAACTATGATAAATAAAACGTATAGCTCAAATTACCGTTTGACCAAATAAGGCCATGTTGAAAGCTTTAAGCGTCAAACATGGCCTTATCGATATACTTTGCTAGAACTGTTCAGATTCTAGTACTTACTCTGTCTTAAGCTCAGATTACTTCCAAGGAGCGGTAACTGAGTTAATGTTGTCAGGGTAAGGCATGCCTTTACCCTTACGAATGGCCTCTTCAAGACCAATTAAATAGGTTGCGCCTAAGGCACGATCGTATAAGCCGTAACCTGGGCGAGCAATCTCACCCCAGATCTCACGACCATGATCTGGACGAATAATGCCGTTGAAGCCAATTTCAACTAAGGCCTTCATGATCTCATAGAGATCTAAGCTGCCAGTGCAGGAAACGTGTGAGCTCTCGTGGAACTGGTGATCGCCAGTGTGCAGAACGTTACGTACGTGTGCAAAGTGGATGCGCTTAGCAATGATTGGATTACGAATGATCTTTGGCAGATTGTTATTAGGATTAGAACCTAATGAGCCAGTGCAAATGGTGAAACCATTTAATGGGCTGTCATATAAACCTGCGATCTTAACGAGGTCTTCTTCAGACTTGGTAATACGTGGAATACCAAAGAGATCGTAAGAAGGATCATCAGGGTGAACACCCATCTTGATGTTGTACTTCTCACAAGTAGGCATAATGGCCTCTAAGAAGTACTTGAAGTTAGCACGCAGCTCATCGCCGGTCATGCCCTTGAACTTGTTAATCTGCGCTGTGATTTCGTCCTTACGGCTCAGCTCCCAACCAGGCATTTCAAAGCCATTGGAGTTGTTAGCAATACGCTCAAACATATCCTCGGCGCTAAGACCTTCAATTTCCTTACCGTCGTATGCTAAAGCGGTAGAGCCATCCTCAAGAGGAAGAGCTAAATCGGTACGAGTCCAGTCGAATACAGGCATGAAGTTGTAGCAAACGAGGTGAATGTCGTTCTTGCCTACAGCCTCAAGAGACTTAATGTAGTTCTCAATATACATGTCACGAGTAGAAGCACCGTACTTGATGTCCTCGTGAACATTAATGCTTTCGATACCTAAAAGCTTAAGTCCGTTCTTTTCAACCAAAGCCTTACGCTCACGGACCATGTCCTCAGGCCATGGTTCACCAGCTGGAAGCTCATGCAGTGCAGTGATGATACCTTCCATTCCTGGAACCTGACGGATTTGTTGCAGAGTAATGCTGTCCTGCTCAGGGCCGAACCAACGCATTGTCATGTGCATCATAAGAATAACTCTCCGCTTGCAGTAGAAATCTTTGGCGTCACATATGAGGCGAAAAGCTAGCAGTGAAATAAAGACTGCTATTGGTGCTTAGTTACCAAAGCTATATGTGCAACTTAGATTAAGCTTAATTGTGCCTCTTATATCCAAAGACATCGCATTTTCTGATTAAACTCTGCATGTCCAATAGGATATATGTGATGTGCTAAGTATAAGACTTTTATGCTCTGTATACTAGTATACAAGTAGATAAATTTGAGTAAATTTTCAGCAAGTTTACAAAATTGTGATCAGCTATAACTTTTTACACTGACATACAAGTAATGCAAATCTAGTTCTAGACTATTTTCCCGCAAACATCAGGTTTGTTTGAGTGATAATCATTGCCATACTTGTATACAAGTTGGTCAAATATGGTTGCTTGTTAACGCATATTCCAGGTTGAGTTGCTTGTTTTTCATTGCTTGAGCTCTAGTATAAAGTCGCAAGTGTTGAGTCAAGCTAAATGAACTCTTGAATGAACATGACTGTAGCTTCTGTATGTACAGTCAATAGATGCATGTGGTGAAGCTACACGCGCTAAACTTTTCTAGTTGCAGTAGAGCAATGCTGTACTACACAGTCATGGGGGGCTATGTAGTTTTAAGTAATAAGGTGAGCTTGTCTTGAGGATGAGACTTTCTTAATCAGGAGATGATAAGTTACTCAAGGGATGTTGCCAGTGCTGTGGGGTCTAAATGCTTAAAAATGGACGGGATCAAACAAAAAGGCCTTGCTAGAGCAAGGCCAGAGTTTGTTAAAAGGAAAGTTTGAGATTTGTTATTTCTTTAGGCGGTTGGTCTCTACGTCTAAGCCTTTACCGGTGTAGTAAGACCAAGGCACGTGCTTAGCGTTAACAGTTTGGTAGTAAAGACCAGGAGTCCAGTGCTCTGAAACATCACGACGACCATAGAAAGATCTTGCAGCAGTGTTGATTTCTCTAAAGAACTGAGGAGATGGCTCGGTCACAGTTACACCTGCAGCAATCAGCTGTTTATATGCAGCATGCTCAACAGCCATTTGAACCACATTAAAGAATTTTGCAGCACGATCGCAGCTTTGTTTGAATATCTCCTGATCTGAGGTGCTTAGTGACTGCCAGAATGCATTGGAAACAGCTACACCACTAAGGTCATATACGTGGGCAGTTTTTAACAAATATGGAGCTGCTTTGTAAAAGCCTCCTGCATAAATAGTAGCAATAGGTCGCTCTACAGCATCGATCTCTTTATTGCGCAGTGCGGCTAAAACCTTAGTTGCTTCCATCTTAGTAGGCTCAGTACCAAAGGTTTGCCAAGTTTTGTACTGAATGTCATTCATTGGGGTACGAATGCGCAGACCTTGTAACTCAGAGAATTTGGTAATTGGTCGAGTAGTTAAAAGATGGCGCACACCATAGCACCAGTCAAAGGATATAACTCTGATGTTGTGTTCTCTAGATAACTTATCAAATTGTGCTTTGGTCCACTTGCTATCTACAAGACGTAAAGCTTCATCCCAGTTATTGAACAGATATGGGCCATACAGAACACCTAAGTCATAGGCCCCCATGGTATAGAGGCTGGCACCATCTACAACAGTAGCGATATGCTCACCTTGCTGCATACGCTCTAAAATTGAGTTCTTTTCACCTAAAGATGCACTTGGATAAAGCTCAAGAGAAATTCTGCCATGAGTGCGGTTTTCAAGTTCTTCTTTCCAGCGTTGCATGCCGAGATCTAGAGGCTCACCAGCAACACCGTCGTAACCTACCTTAAGAACAATTTGAGCTTTAACTACATTAGTGCTACCGCTTTTGCCATCAACCTTAGCCACTTTTGATTCGTCAGAGCATGCGCTCAGACCGATAATCATGGCTAATGAAGCGAAAACCATAATTGCTCTACGTACGAAGTTACGTATAGAGCTATTGTGAGTGTAGAACATAATTACGTCCCAACTTGATCCAAGTCTTATTGGCTTACGCAGTTATCAATGTTACAGCTGAGCAGATACGTTAGTCCTGCATTCTTTAAAACATGTGAGTCTAGGTTTACCTTGTTCATGACAAGATCAATATAGCTTACTCACTTCAAAGTGCATGACTAATTAAGGTGCTTTGTAAATAGACTTCTAAGCTTGTTAGCTAGATGCCTGAACTTATGTGTTTGATTGATGCGCTGCTAAGTGAACAAGACGGATGCTTGATTCGACTTTAGACAAAACAAGAATATGCACATATGCATCTTGCCTTTAGCAAGTGCAATACACTTCATTAATAAAGATTACTTGGACTTGTGTATAAACACGGTCTCTCTTAGGAGTATCCAAACTTTGGTTTTAAGCAAGATGACATCTCCTAACCACTATAAAATGAAGCATACCGAGGACTTGCTTATCAATCACTGCTACATTTTGTATTCAATTAATATAGAACTGATTGAGAAGCTATGTGAGTGTCTATATCTTCAATCTTTCATAGGCCAAGATAAAGCATGGCATGTGAATAATTAAAGCAGCGGCGTGCATGAAAAATAATATCAGTTCAAACAGCCCTGTGCACGTCAATCTTGATACAGCATACACTCAGTTGATAGTTTTGCCATACTAGTCACATTAGTAACCAATATCTAAGAAAGAAATCAGATTTGTTTACATCATTACGGCAAAGTCGATCATCAAATAATCGAGCTAAAGTCGATCATTTTTAAGTAGAAATTACGACCAACTTCTCTAACCTTGATCGTCATTTTTAAGATAAGTGTTAGTACATATCATGGATTACAGATACACATTTTTAATGTGTGGGCTTTTTTAGTCTGTCCCTAGATACTCTCAAACACATTAATATTGGCAGTTTAGAGTAAAAATATGCGTTTTTACTGACAAACAAACTAATTTGGTAAAGTTTGAAAAATTATTACGTTGCTATAATCCCGCCGCTCATTAAGACATAAAACGCAGCATACATATATCTAATAAGCTTAGCGCTTTGTGTCCTTTCTTCTTTGTAGTCCATTGAGCTTTACTAGAATTTGGTGCCCAAGGCAGTGTACTCAATTAAATGGTATGCAAAGAAGAAAGAGCAATGTCATAGCTAAGCAAGATATTAAAGAGGTGCGACCTCTTTATATGCAGTGCCATGCTGTATCTTGATGAGATTTTATATGCACTGTCATATACGTTAATTTGTGTTTTATCTTGAGGTAGATTCTTTTATGAAGCGTTCTTTAATATCTGCTGCATTAGCTACTGTAGCTGCCTGCGCTATTTCATCAGCTGCTATTGCTGCTCCTTTCTTTGTAAACCTGGATCTCGTTGGTACTGCTGATGCTGATATCAAGGGCTCAAATGCAGAGATGAAGACCACCAGCTATGGCATTAATGGTGGTACTGATTGGATTTCTGTTGGTGTAACTCGTACTGATTACGATTTTTCCAACCTCAACAACGCTCCATTTGATTCTCTTAACAAGGTATATGTAGACTTACGTTACGATGGCTACATTTCTTCCAGCATCCGTTACTATGCAGGTTTAAACCTCGCTGCTTTATACGAGAGCGATCTGGATATCGGTAACAGCTACAACATTTCCCCACGTATTGCTGTAGGTTGGGAATTCATGAACGGCATTACCGCATTTGCTGGTGCCTTTGCTAGCCTGAACGAAGCTGATAACATCTTCGAGCCTATCTTTGGTCTTGAGGTTGGCAAAAATCATGAGCTTGGCTGGACTGGTTCTATTGCTTACCCAAGCACCCGTATTCAGTATCGATTCAACCCAACTTGGGCTGTTGATGCTAGCTTCATGACTGTACGTGATACCTACAACTTAGATGATGACTCTGCAAAGCCAGCTAAGCTTAAGAATGGCTACATGCGTGAAGAGTCTTACGGTTTAGGTCTTGGCGTTTCATACACCCCAGTGCAGATGGTTACCATTTCTGCTGGCTTAGTTTCCTACTTCGACCGTGAGTTCAAGTTCTACGACCAAGGTGGCAACTCCATCGGTACCGTTGAGACTGACAACTCCAATGGCGCATACGTACGCGCTGCTATCAACTTCTAAGATAGCTAAGCGACTACGCTTCTTATGCCACGTTGAGTGAATGCTGCGATTACAAAGATCGCAGTGTCCCTCAGCTAAAAGAAAAGGCCGGTTATCCTATAAAAGGTTGCCGGCCTTTTCTTTTATCTACGCCCAAATGCAGTATGACTTTCCGTCAATGTACGCATGAAAGTAGCATGACTGTCCATCTATCTACGCCTGAAAATGGCATTACTGTCCATCTATCTACGCCTTAAAATGCCATGACTATCCGTCTATCTACGCCCAAAGGCAGTAGGCCCTTTCGTTTATCTGTACCAAATAAGCAGACCTTTTGTTTGTATGGCTAAAAGTTAGCAAAAGTGTGAATGCTTGGTAAATCGCTAGTAGATTCTTTGTTTTATGCAGCTTATGTACAATCAAGCGTGGGAAATTAAGGCTTAACTGCTCTTTAACAAGGCAATGATGCGGGAAGTGGCAATTGCAGAGTATAGCTATGAGCTAGCTAAGATCGAGGTGGGGTTAGAGAGCTTGTGATGTTTTGGCAGACGAGGTATGGATAGGTTTTGTTGTAGCGCAGAAATAAAAATGCCGCATCAAGTGCGGCATTTTTAAGCTGGTAGCTAGTGTGCTACCAGCTTTATAAAAGATATTTAGGCTATGGATTAAACATCCATTGGAGCGCCTTCAATTTCGCTCTTGCCTAACATTAAGAAGACTACGAACATACCAACGGCTGCAACAAGACCGATAATCTGAGCGATAAAGATGTCAACGCCTAAGCCCATGTTTGGCTCGTAGATAATGTAGGTTACACATGCTGCAGAGATGAATGCTGCTGGAATAGAGCAGATTAAGTGCAGCTTGTTACGACGGTAGAGGTATGCAGCTGCAGTCCAGAGCATAATACCGGCGAGTACCTGGTTGGAGAAGCCGAAGTATCTCCAAATGATGTTGAAGTCGATGAATGACAGAGCAATACCAAGTGCGAATAATGGAACTGCGATGTACAGACGCTTAATTGGCTGGGTCTGGTCTAAGTCGAATACTTCAGCGATGGTCAGACGTGCAGCACGGAAAGCGGTATCACCAGAGGTAATTGGCAGAACAATAACACCTAAGATAGCTAAAAGACCACCGAATGAACCCATCAGAACGATAGATGCATCGTAAACAACGGCAGAAGCGGTACCTGCATTAATGGTTGCGTTTAATTCTTCTGGAGATACGTAGAAGGTCATACCAACGGTTGCCCATACGAGACCGATGAAGCCTTCAGCAATCATACCACCGTAGAATACCATGCGGCCTTCGTTCTCAGACTCGATGCAGCGTGCCATCAGAGGAGACTGGGTTGCGTGGAAGCCAGATAATGCACCACAAGCAATGGTGATGAACATTAAAGGCCATAATGGCAGATCAGCAGGATGTGGATTTACGCCCCACTCAGCCCATGAGTAGAACTGATCTGGCATCTTTAAGAATAATGCTGCAGTTACACCCACGGCCATAACGATAAGGAGTGCACCGAAGATTGGGTAGATTCGGCCGATTAACTTATCGATTGGTACTAAGGTAGCAATGAAGTAGTAAACGAAGATAACGCCAAGCCAGAACAGGAAGTCCAGTGAATCAGGGGTCAGTTTAGCCAGCAGGTTTGCAGGAGAAGTTGCGAATACCACACCTACTAATAAGAGCAGGATAACGGCGAATACGCGCATCAGTTGCTTGAAGAACTTACCTAAGTTGTAGCCTACGATCTGAGGAACGTTAGCGCCCTGGTAACGGACGGATAACATACCACCGAAGTAATCGTGCACTGCACCGGCAAAGATGGAACCTAATACGATCCATAACAGAGCCTGTGGGCCGTATAAAGCACCCATGATAGGGCCGAATACAGGGCCTACGCCTGCAATGTTAAGCAGCTGAATTAACCACAGCTTCCACTTTGGCATGGAAACATAGTCAACACCGTCGAACTTGGTAACAGCTGGTGTCTTACGATTAGGATCAGGTTGGAAAACCTTCTCAACGAACTTGCCGTACAGCCAATAGCCTACTAAAAGGCCAATGGTTGCAATGATAAACCACATATACCTAGGCATTTGTGACTCCTTCCTTAACAAACCTCAACAAACCACAGTCAGGACATAGCAAGATGGAGGTGAGTGTTATATGAGCACTCTTACCAAAGAAACACTTTGTATATCTTTGGTAAATTACTAAACAAGCAAGTAAAAGTACGCCTTAACTAAGGAGCTTTTAAAAGCTTGATAGCTGACTGTCATTGTTTCGTTTTGGACAGATACGAGATCATCTTATGGAGGGCAACTAAATAATTAACTGCGCTCTTGCCACAAGATCAAACTGTTCTTCTCTCACCATAGATTAACGCTTAGGTGCAAGCTGTACGCTAGATAGTGAGCAAAGAGCTCCTAAACGGAGGCTATTCTTTGCTAGACAAAAGATCACCTAATGTCAGTCTAAACCGGATACGATTGTAATGGTTTAAGGAAGATTTGATGCTAAGTTTCTAAGCAAAATGAGTGTTCGCTCTCATTGCTAAAAAATTATCTGGATGTAGATCCCATTTTTCGCACCGTAATTGTCTGATTTGAGGAAATTTGTCAGACAAGCAAGAGTACGTTTTATGTTAACTATATCTCTCGAAAAATGGCATAAAAATCAGCATTTCTCTTTTGCTTGTACTGTAAAACTATCGCTCACAACATAATATGGTGCCAATGCAAAATTAGCAGTTTTAGAGACTTGGCTTATGTCCACACATATATGTATGCAAAAGGAAAAGAAACAGAAGCGCAGCCTTACCACTATTGGGCAAATAAAACGTAGAAATGGCCTTGTCTGTATTGGTCAAACAAAACGTATTCATGGCCTTGCCTGTTTTGGGTAAATAAAACGTAGGAATGGCCTTGCCTGTATTGGGCAAACAAAACGTAGGAATGGCCTTGCCTGTATTGGGCAAACAAAACGTAGGCATGGCATTGTCTGTATTGGGCAAACAAAACGTATTCATGGCCTTGCCTGTATTGGGAAAACAAAACATAGGCATGGCCTTGCCTGTATTGGGTAAAAACTTAAGAGCTGCAAATGTTTGAGTTGAGATCTAAGAGGATGTAGTTCAGCGTATGAAGCTATCAAATTGTGACGACAAGGTATTAATTGAGTAGTGCTATGAGGTTGTTATGAGCTATGGCCTGTTATAGCTATAGATAGTGGGTAAAAGTCTTTATCTGAGAGCTACAGTTTTATTCGTTGATCTGATTACTTGTGAGACAAGTTAAGTGTTTATTTTTATGTCCTCTTCGCAAAACTAGATACGTAAAGGGATTTATCAAAAATCCCATGGTTTAAGCATTTTGCTGTGGTTCATTTGTGATCAAAACTTAAGAAAGTCGTTGCAAATTCGTGTTAGTAAGCATAGACTAATTTGTGCAAGTGTAGGGTAACTATTGTTAGTCACTTCTAGCTTTGTAAGCTTGACCACAAAAACTTAAGCAAGGTCAGGTGCAATCATGGTAGAAGAAACATTTATTTACAGTGCGCTTGTAAAGCCGAATGGCAAGAAGACCTGAACATATGGCGCTGCTAGTGACTTTTTCTTAGCAGTGTCATACATGAGGCTAGTCACAATAGGTTGAAGAAGCTCAAGTTAATACCACTTCTTTGGTGACTACTTTTTAACAAAATTGAACGCTATACATCCTCAGGTAGTCATACAACCATGATATATACCTGATACAAATGGGTTTTTCTATCTCATTTGTCAGCTTAAGGTGATGTTTGGCGTACAATACTCAGACACATTTGGTGTAGCGCAGCACGCCGCTATAAGCGCAGTGCTACCTCGACAACAAGTCAGCTTGAACAAAGATAGTTAAAACATCTCTTTGCTCTGTTTTTAACTCTCTTGTGTCGTGTCAACCAGGTTTCTGGGTTTCTGCGGATTCTTTTGAGAAGCCAAAGCGCTTAAATACATATTATGAGTAAGACTTTAGATACTTTAGAGGTTGGTCAGAGTGGTACTGTGAGTGCAGTTAATGGCCATAATACCTCCCTGCGTCGCAGATTGCTTGATATGGGCTTGACCCCAAACACTCAGGTCAAGATTATGCGCCTCGCTCCTTTGGGTGACCCAATGGAGCTTGAGGTGCGCGGTTATGCCTTAACCATCCGTAAGGATGACGCTAAGCTGATTGAAATCGCCTAATATCAAGGAGCACGAAAACAAATGAGCAAGACTATTGCTTTGATTGGCAATCAAAACTGCGGTAAGACTACCCTGTTTAATTGCATCACCGGTTCTAATCAGTATGTTGGCAACTGGCCTGGTGTAACTCTTGATAAGGTTGCTGGTTTCGTTTCATCACAGAATTTGAAGGTTGTTGACCTTCCAGGTCTTTACTCTCTTTCTCCATATTCACCAGAGGAAATTGTCTCCCGTAATTTCCTTATCGATGGTGATTATGATGTCATCGTTAACTTAGTCGATGCCACCCACCTTGAGCGTTCCTTATCTTTAACTTGTGAAGTCATGACCTTTAAAAGACCAATGGTTATTGCACTGAACATGATTGATAAGGCTGAAAAGTCTAGCATCAAGATCGATACTGCAGCTATGTCTAAGCGTTTTGGCGTACCTGTAGTTGCAATCTCAGCAGCTAATAGCTTTGGTATTGATAAGCTCTTTGAAGCTATTGAAAACGCCACTGTTCCATCAGCCATGATTTATGATGAGGCTTTAGAGCAGTCTATTGCGTCAGTTGCTTCAGAGCTTAAGAATGAATCTAATGAAGGTAACAGCCGCTTTGCTGCTATGTCTTTACTGCAAAATGATAAAGCCTTTATGCAGCAGTATAAGAACAATGAAGCTGAGCTAGGCATCATCAATCGTGAGATCTTAAATCTTGAGAAGAAGTACTCTACTGATGTTGAATCTCTGATTGCTCAAGAGCGCTATAGCTTTATTGATAGCGTAATTGCACAGTGCGTAGTAAAGGGCAAAGGTATCTACAATGACATCTCACGTAAGATCGATAATGTAGTAACTCACCGTTATTTAGGTATCCCAATCTTCATCGGCGTAGTATGGATGGTTTACTACTTAGCAGTAAGCACCATTGGTACTATGGGTACTGATTACGCCAACGACGTGCTCTTTGGAACTTATGCTACTGAAGCAGCTACTTCCTTGATGGAGAGTATCTCAGCTCCAGAATGGCTCTCTGGTTTAGTAGTAGACGGCATTATCGGTGGTGTTGGCGCTGTTTTAGGTTTCGTACCTCAAATGATCGTTCTCTTTGCTCTTTTATCTATGCTTGAGCAAAGCGGTTATATGACTCGCGTAGCCTTCGTGCTTGACCGTGTCTTCCGTCACTTCGGTCTTTCTGGTCGTTGCTTCATTCCAATGGTAGTTGCCTCTGGTTGCGGCGTGCCAGCTATTATGGCTACTAATAACATTGATAACATCAATGAGAAGCGCATTACCATTATTACCACTACCTTTGTACCATGCTCAGCTAAGCTCCCAATCTTAGCTATGATTGCAGCTGCATTCTTCCCTGAGTCAACCTTTGTTGCTCCTGCAGTTTACTTCTTAGCTATCTTCAGCATTGGCTTTACTGCATACATCTTAAAGAAAGATACTGCTTTTAAAGAGGAAGTATCTCCATTTGTTCTTGAGATGCCAAACTACAATATGCCAAAGCTGCGTAACGTATTTCGTTCAACTTACGAGCGCTGCCGTGCATTCGTTATCAAGGCTGGTACCGTAATTTTTGCAACCGTTGTAGTAATCTGGTTCCTATCTAACTTCAACTTCACTTCTGAAGGTTTCGGTATGGTTGAGGTTAATGATTCCATTCTGGCTGCTATCGGTTCAGCTATCGCTTTCATCTTTATTCCACTTGGCTTTGCATCCTGGCAGGCTTCAGTATCCGTTATCACTGGTCTTCTTGCTAAGGAGAACGTGGTTGGTACTTTAGCTGTGCTGCTTGGCTTAGGCGAGGTTGCTGAGGATGATGCTTCATTAGGCGCTGCATTAAATGCTGAGTTCTCAACTTCAGCTGCAGCCATGGCTTTCTTAGCTTTTAACCTGTTCTCAACTCCATGTATCGCAGCTTTAGGTGCAATGCGTCGTCAGCTTAAGAGCCCACGTCTGTTTACCTTTGCTGTTGTTTACATGCTCTCCTTCGCTTATGGCCTTGCCATGGTAATCTACCAGCTTGGTGGCTTTATCACTGGTCAGGTAGGCTTTGGCCCAGGTACTGTGGTAGCAGGTGTGATTGTGCTAGTTGCTCTGTATTTAGTGTTCCGTCCAGAGCGTAAGGCACGTACTTCCATTCAGATTCCTGTAAAGCAGATCTAGATGTTTAGGTAGTAAGCAAAAAACTGTTAGCTACCTAAAACAAAATTCAATCCCTGAGTAGAGTTTTTAATCAAAAGCTCATTGCTTAGGTTACTCAAATGCCAGTACAGCACTAGGTTGTCCTGGCATTTTTTATGTGTAGTATCTTAGGCTAAAAATGCTAAGAGCCATTAACAGATATCGGCAACTAAATTTGGTTCGTACCTCACATCACAAGGGTAAGCTTGAGTAGTCTCATATATAACCTCTAGCTTTGTTGTTAGACCTCATACACGACATAAAGACTACCAATCTATCTTTGCAATTTGCTTTTTTATGGCATGCGTTTGTTGAGATTGTTCGTCGCTTTTATCTAAGACCCTTGTGTTTTGGTTCTAGCTTAGTCAAAATAGCAGCATTGAATTATTGGGAGTCGATTACATGTTTAACATGAACAATATGATGAAGCAGGCTCAAATGCTTCAGGAGCGTATGGCCAAGGCTCAAGAAGAGGCAGCAGCCTTAGAGTGCACCGGTGAGTCAGGAGCTGGTTTAGTTAAGGTTACCGTTAACGGTCGTCACGAAGTTCGTCGTGTTGAAATCGCCGATTCTTTATTTGAAGGCGAAATCGACAAGGAAATGATCGAAGATCTGATTGCTGCAGCTTGCAACGATGCTAGCCGTCGTGTTGAGGAAGAGAGCAAGGCTGTTATGTCAAAGGTTACCGCTGGTATCCCTCTGCCACCAGGCATGAAGCTTCCTTTCTAAAGTTTCGTCCATCATTTGATGTACGTACGGATACTGTTGTCATATAAGTAGACAGCATTGAGTATCATCAAGCCCGGTGATCCGTAATCAGGAAACCGGGTTTTGTTTTTTAAGAAGTTACAAGATGTCATCATCCGCTCAATTGGACAAGCTGATCAAAGCACTGCAAATACAGCCAGGCATTGGTCATCGTTCAGCCACACGTATTGCCTATAATCTTCTCGACAGACGTAGACAGGCCGCAGTTGAATTAGGCCAGGTACTCATCGAGTCAATGAACAATATCAAGCTCTGTAGCTGTTGCCGCAATTACTCAGATAATGATCTGTGTAATTTATGCGCCTCAGAGGAGCGTCATAAGGCAAGATCTCTGTGCGTGGTTGAAAGTCCATCTGATGTTGAGGCCATTGAGAATAGTAATAACTTCTTTGGTCTGTACTTCGTATTACATGGCCATTTATCGCCAATCGATGGAGTTGGTGCTAAAGAGTTAGGCTTATATCAGCTCGATCAGCTGCTTGCGCAAAACAAGTTTGATGAGATGATCTTAGCTACCAACCCAACTGTTGAGGGTGATGCAACTGCATCCTTTATTGCCTCGATGGCTAAGCACCACAACATACAAAAGATCTCCAAGATCGCCTCAGGCGTTCCATTAGGCGGTGATCTTGATAACGTCGACCAAAAGACTCTCGGTTCAGCTCTCATGAACCGCCGCCCATACGAGTCCTAAAGATCGCACACGAGCCATGGCGATCTCATGCCATGGCCATAGCCATGCCATGATCTAGGCACATTCTCAAACCACTTACATGCTAAAGCCATGCTGCGATCTTAAATAGACTATCAATGCATGCACTGGCATATGCTCAAGATCATGATCTTACACAAGCACATTCTCATGTCATGATCTTGCAAAGGCATATGCTCAAGTCATGAGCTTGCATAGGCACATGCTCAAGTCATGATCTTTTGAGCTAGCAACACAATAAACTAGCTCATGTAAACTCAAGATCTTACACACATCGCCTGTTAATTGCTCTGCATGCGCCCAAGCATGCTTGTCTTCAAAAGCCTAATAGCTACCTGAATCTATTAGCATGACTGCACATACAGCATTGCCGCGATCCTTAGCTGAGCGGGGATCTTTTGGAATAAGATCAGACATTGGCAGCTCACCACCATTAAGTTAATTGTTCTTGGCATTAATTACTTCTATGAGGAGCTCGTCCATTTGATAAATTTGGCTGATGGTGGGTATTTTGTGTGGCATGAAGTGAAAAAAGTTTAGTGATGCACTTGAAAGTGTAACAAGCTGTCCCCATATATCTTTCAAACAGCAAGAAACCGTTTGTTGATGGCGTTTATTGAGCGTTTTGTTGGTCTTTATGACACAAAAGCCGAACTTAAAAAACTAACGCTTATGACGGTTAGATGTGCTTTGGGAGAATTTTTTAAATGTCAGCTACTGTACACGGCTTTCAGACCGAAGTTACCAAGCTTTTAAACTTACTGGCCCACTCTCTTTACTCAAACAAAGAGGTATTCCTGCGCGAGCTTATTTCTAATGCATCTGATGCTATCGATAAGCTGCACTTCATGTCCCTGACAAATCCAGATCTCATCAAGGAAGATCCAGATTTTAAGATCCGTCTGCGTGCTGACAAGGACACCGGTACTTTAACCATTTCTGACAATGGTTTAGGTATGACCTTAGAAGAGGCTAATGCCAACTTAGGTACCATTGCTAAGTCTGGTACTGAAGAGTTCGTCAAGAACCTCTCTGGCGATCAAGCTAAGGACTCACAGTTAATTGGCCAGTTCGGTGTTGGTTTCTACTCTGCTTTCATCGTTGCAGATCAGGTTACCGTAATTTCACGTAGCGCTAATGCCTCTGCTGATGAGGGTGTTCGCTGGTTCTCTACTGGTAATGGCAGCTTTGAGTCAGAGAACATTAATGTACCTAACCGTGGTACCTCTATCGTTCTGCACTTAAAGGATAGCGAGAAAGAGTTCTTAGACTCTTGGACCTTACGTCAGGCTATCACTAAGTACTCTGACCACATCTCTACTCCTGTTGAGCTTTATGACAGTGTTTATGAAGAGAACAAGGATGAGGGTGAGAGCGCAGAGGGTGAGAAGAAAGAGCCTACTCAGACTTTCAAGTATGTTCAGGTTAATGACGCTAAGGCTCTGTGGACTCGTTCTCCAAAAGACATCACTGATGAAGAGTATCAGAACTTCTACAAGCACTCCTTTACTGACTATGCAGATGCTTTAACCTGGTCTCACAACAAGGTTGAAGGTGAGCTTGAGTACACCTCATTACTCTATATCCCATCAGTAGCTCCAATGAACCTGATGATGCGTGACAATCACAGCTCCATCAAGCTGTATGTACAGCGTGTATTCATCATGGATGAGGATGAGCAGTTTATTCCTCAGTACTTACGCTTTATGCGCGGCTTAGTTGATACTAATGCTCTGCCATTAAACGTAAGCCGTGAGCTCTTACAAGAGAGCAAGGTATCTCGTAAGTTAAAGAGCGCTATTACTAAGCGTTCCTTAAGCCTCATCGAGAAGTTAAGTGCAGACAAAGAGAAGTATGCAAAGTTTGTTGCTGCTTTCAATGACGTACTTAAAGAGGGTGTTTCTGACGATCACGAGAACCGCAACAAGGTCTTAAAGCTGATTCGTTTTGCTTCTACCCATGACACTGCAGCAAGTTGCAATGTTTCCTTAGACGAGTACATCTCTCGTATGAAGGAAGGTCAGAAGAACATCTATTACCTGTGCGCTGATGATTATGATAAGGCCGTAAACTCTTCATACTTAGAGCGTTTAAAGGCTAAGGATATCGAAGTTCTGCTCTTATGGAAGCAGCCTATCGATCAGTGGATGTGCTCATTCTTAAATGAGTACGAGGGCAAGAAGTTCATCTCCGTAACTGCAGCAGATCTTGAGCTTGGCGATCTTGAAGATGCCGCTGAGAAGGAGAAGCAAGAGCAGTTCCGTAAGGACAACGAGGATCTCGTAAAGCGCTTTAAGGAAGCTTTAGGCGATAGCGTTGAAGATGTGCGTGTTGCTAGCTCCTTAACTGAGTCTCCTGCTTGCTTAGTTCAGTCTGCAGCAGGTGCAGGCTTTAGCCGTCAGATGCGTTTCATTGCTAAGATGCAGGGCACTGAGTTACCTGACGAGAAGTACATCATGGAGATCAATCCAGATCACGAGATCGTTAAGGAAGCTTATAGCGAGATTGATGAGACTGTATTTAAGGATTGGGCAAAGCTCATCTTTATGCAGGCAACTCTTGCTGATGAGGGCACCTTAAAGAACCCACGCGAGTTCGTATCTTTAATGAACAAGATGATGCTCAAGCGTAAGACTGTAGCTACTGGCTTAGAGGCTTAATGACTAGCTTAAGCTAAATACAGTTGCCCTCTGGCATCAAAAAATAAAGGCCATAAGTACAACTCTACTTATGGCCTTTTTCGTATTTATGTCCGCACTTGTCTCATCAAGCTATAGCGCTAGCGTCTGCTACGCTAATGGCTCAACGCTCTTATTTATAGACCACCTTTGGGTATACAGCTATAAAGCCGCCATGCTTGTGCGGCTAAGATCTAGCAGGCCTTCATACTTTAGTGGCTAAGATCTAGGAGGCCTTCATACTTTAGCGGCTAAGATATAGCAAGCCGCCTTGCTCTAGCGGCTAAGAGCCAGCTGGCCTTCATGTTATTAGCTAGTGGCGTACATATAGCGATGCAAGTTTCGTTTTGGTGCGTATGCAAGATATCTTGTATAATGCATGACTATCAGATTACTTTTAACAGCAGGAGCTATCATGCGCATTATTCTGTTAGGCCCACCAGGTGCTGGTAAGGGTACCCAAGCTCAGACTTTAACCAAGGCATTCTCCATTCCACAGATCTCCACTGGCGATATGCTGCGTGCTGCTATCAAGGAAGGTACTCCATTAGGTTTACAAGCTAAGGCTGTAATGGATGCAGGCAAGCTTGTATCTGATGAGATCATCATTGGCCTGGTAAAAGAGCGTATTGCTGCTGATGATTGCAAGAACGGTTTCTTATTTGACGGCTTCCCACGTACCATCCCACAGGCTGAGGCTTTAGTTGAGGCTGGCATCGAGATTGATGGCGTTGTAGAGCTGCAGGTTCCTGATGAGAAGATCGTTAAGCGTATGTCAGGCCGTCGCGTACACTTAGCCTCTGGCCGTACCTACCACATCGTCTACAACCCACCAAAGGTTGAGGGCAAGGATGACGTAACTGGTGAAGACCTCGTAATCCGTGCTGATGACGAAGAGGCAACTGTACGTTCACGTCTTGAGGTTTACCACAACCAGACCGAGCCACTCGTAGCTTTCTACAAGAAGCTGGCATCTGAGGGCAAGACTTATTACTTAGCTTTAGACGGTGATCGCCCAGTTGAGACCATCGCTCAGGAAATGATTGACTCTCTGAACGCTAACGCCAAGAAGTAATTGGTAATTAACGTTTTGTGCTCTAAGGTGATTACAAATAGCGCTGCTATATAAGAAAGTACTTAAGGTACAGCTTAATAGCGCATTATCGCCGACTTAAGAACCATAAAATAGGGCTGCCACTATGGCAGCCTTATTGTTGCAAGCAGCTAATGTAAGTTTTACTAAAGTATTTAACGGCAGCCATGTTTATATTTGAGTATTGCTGCCGTTAGGTATTTGGCCATCGTACACAGCAAAGTTAAGATGTGTATGGGCAAAAGGAGTATTTAGATGCATCACTCTCTATCATTATGGCGCTCTATTTGCGCAGCATCCGTATTAGCTACTGTTTGTACAGGCGTATCCCATGCTGAGGACAACTTAGATAAATTGGCTGTTCATGCAGAGAAAGCTGATGTTACTGCACAAGATTACTCCCAAAACATTCCATGCCCACCATTTTGGAGTGTTCAGCCTAATCCAAGCATGGATAACTCATTATCTTATGTACACGAGTCTGGCTCTATTGCAGTAAGCGTTACTTATATTGCTGATAAGTCTGGCTCTCAAGTAAGTGCTGAGACTTTCTCACGTGTAGCAGCTGAGCAGATGAATTGCACTTTGCCAGTAAGATCCAACATCTTAAAGAAAGCTTGGGCCTTTAATTGCGATGATGATATCGAAGCCCTTGTTTATGGTGAGCCTGGCAACTTAGTACTCCTGAGCATCTCAGGACGTAATGACGATACTGAAAGCTATTTCGAGTCCTTTATCTCATTCCTGTCTTATCAAGCTAGTTCACGCTAATGTAGCTAGAAGCATATGCTTAGCTTGCACTAGCGCTTACAAGCATATGCTTAGCTTGAGCGAGAGCTTATAAGCATATGCTTAGCTCGCGCTAGCGCTTATAAGCATTCACATTAGCACCTGCCTTAGCAGATGAGTGATTTCCTTAATAGGACTTTGACTATCGACGCTAAGAGCATGGGTTCCCCGCCTTTTATACACGAATCTGCTGCAAGCGCTAATACAAGGACAGCAGATGCGTGCACCTCTATTCAAGCAAATCTCATTTAGCACTATCTAAAGGATTAACGTAATAGCTTACTTAGCTATCCTTAATCGGCATATGCATGATGGGCTATATATGCACGTGCTAGAGATTCTTCAAAAGCATTAGTACACTATTGTGCCTTAAGATAATCTATCAAAACTAAAGTACAGTGGATACATACTGATTTGTGTTTAGACAGATCGCTTGTATTGATATGCATGCACTCTTTAGTGCCAGAAAAGAATAGGGAATCCTATTTTTAGGCAGTTATGTTTGAAAAAGCGCTTAAAATGGGCATATATCTATCATATAGCTCACAGAAAAAGGCCATATCCTGCATGCTGTGCTAAGATAATAATGAAATAGTATTTTTGGTAATAAAGTCTGTGAGAGATTTTTTAGCTCTCGAAACCTTTAGATCAAAATATTGTTAGACAAAGATAGCTTTAAGCTTATTGAAAGCTTTATCTAAGCCTAACTATGGATTGGTATATTTTGTTTGAGTCTTGCTAGGCTAGTAGGCTTGTTTTAATACCTTAATTGAGTACTTGATAGCTTGCGTGTTTTGCTCGTCTCTATCGATTTATACATGGTTTGATTTTATAACTGTATCTTCAGCATAAGGGGAATACATTCAAACATACTCGTTAGCATCATAAGTACATGGTTCTCAATTATTGCATGCTAAAAAGTGCTCTTACGTAAGGCTGTTAATTAAGCTGAGCATATAAGTATTTTCTAAGTCATGTTGTCAATTTGAGATGTAGATGTAACTAGCTAAAGTTACGATTACTGTCATGTTCTATGATGATTTTTCAATCTCTTAAAGTGCAGAGTAATTAAAGAAGAACTTACGAAGGAGTGATGCGCTTGCAAGCTCATCTTTAAAGTAGCTTAATTGCGCCAATAGTGTATGGCTTCATCGAACGGTATTACTAATACAGCGTCTCTATTTGCTTCTGATGATAATGACAATCAGAAAGCTAAGGGTTCATTGTATTCTGCTAAGCGCAGTACAGTACTACTCATCGACAATGATGAGTTGGTATGTATTAGTTTTCGCCGTAAGCTAGTCAATGAAGGTTACAAGTGCTTTGAGGCTAGCAATACCAAGCAAGCACTTAGAACTGCAGCTTCTACACAGCCTGATGTTATCCTCTTTAACATCGATATCACCGAAGACAACGGTATGGAGATCTTAGCCACCATCCGTGCATACTCTAAGGTTCCAGTAATTGTTCTTTCAAGCAAAGATGATGAAAAAGCAAAGCTAGCCATCCTTGAGGCTGGTGCTGACGATTTTGTAAAGAAGCCTTTTGGCGATCGCGAGCTCATGGCGCGCATTCGCGCATGTTTGAGAAGACGAGTTATTCCTAAAGATCACAGTGATATTACCAATGAGATTGTGCTTGGTAATGTCCACATTGATTTGCATACTGGTGAGCTGTTAAAAAATGGCAACCCTGTCCACTTAACTAAGCTTGAAAAGCGCCTCTTCCACATCCTCTTAAATGAGCGAGGTAAGGTCTTATCTACTAAGTACTTAACCGAGCAGGTATGGGGCCCTAACAGCGATAATGGCAATCACCTGCGTATCGTTATCTATAACCTGCGTCTTAAGCTCGAAGACGAGCCCAAGGCTCCTCAGCTCATCATTACTGAAACTGGTGAAGGCTATCGCCTCAATGGCTAGCATCTAAATGACTGCGGCTAATGAGCAGCAATTCAACACCTACAGCTAATGGCTAGCAATTTAATGCCTGCAGCTAATAGCTAGCGGGTAAGATTTAGCAGCATAGCCAATAATCTTAGGCTCACTATCGCGTGTGCCATTTAGCTTGCAAGACCATTTAAATCAAAATACGCTATCTCACCCAAGCAGTGCATATCATCCGGCGTCTCCTAGCCATCCCAGCGCCTCTGCTGTCTTTGAATGAGATGCAGTTTGGTTCGAACCTTTTCTTAATGATCCTTGCTTTGTGATCTTTCGTTAAGTCAGAAAGTGGTGATATAGCAATGTGATTGTTAGGATGAGTATGCTCAAAGTGATTTGCATGCAAATGTGTTTTTATTGTCGCATGTAAATGTTTCATTGCAGTTACATAAGCGCATCTTATCAACGTAAACGCGCAAAGCCTTATTCGACGTGGATTTACGCATTAATATGTAGCTTTTTGTAAAGATGATAATCTGTATCATATTGTGAAAACGTTTACATTTTGCGCATCGTCGCATTTTCAAAACATAAGGTCTTTTTGCAATATCTCTCTTTGCTAAACTCTAGCGCGTCATCAGCGGACAGCACTTTATGTTACGTCACTTTAGATTGTGACTCCTCGTAATTAAGTTCTTTCCGACGTAGTTGTTAATCGACTACGCACTGGTAAATCTGTAGAGAACAAAACCTATAGCATCTAGTTCAATCTAGCACCACTGAGTGTGAAACAATCTCAACTCTTCTTGTCTTTGCTTCTTCCTTCAGTAGCGTCCACAGGCTATTTCTTTTGCTATCTGGTATGAGCTTTAGTGCACTAGCTATATCTATCTAATTCATTATTTTGTGTGGTTTGGCTTATTAGAGTATGAATTATGTAGATACCTAAAACTAATGGCGCTTATCTATCTTTGCAGAATGGTTTACTGATGATTTAAAACAGGATTTTGGTGTGTGGGCTGTACTCAAGTCACTATAGCTACCACTCGCATTTAGCATTAAAACTAGGTAGATACCTCCTTAATGCTTAAAGCTTTATTGATAACACTGTAGCTACATACATGAGTGTAGAAGTACATGTAAGGAGTTTTAGGTGAGCACTTTTGATTCAGGCTTAGACGTCTTGGGTGAGGCTCAACAATTCGTCGATGATTTATCTCCTGATGGTCACGGCGTTCTTATTGACCAGCATTATTTAGAGCTGCTAGCAGTACAGTATCCAACACGCGTTGACGCATTCTCTGAGATCATCAACTTACAGGCGATCTTAAATCTGCCTAAAGGTACTGAGCACTTCATTAGTGACCTGCATGGTGAGTACGAGGCATTCTGCCACATCATCAATAGCTGCTCAGGTGTTATTCACGATAAGGTTGAAGAGCTCTTTGATATGAGCAAAGAAGAAAAAGCAGCCTTATGCTCCCTTATCTACTACCCACGTGAAGTTCTGCGTTTAAAGCGCTCCCGTAACGAGCTTAACGAGCAGTGGTACCGCGAGACACTCTTAAAGCTTATCAAGCTGTGTAAGTACATGTCTGCAAAGTACACTCGTTCAAAGGTTAGAAAGGCTATTAATCAGAACTACAGCTACATCATCGATGAGCTCTTACACGCCCAGAATGATGAAGAGCATAGCCGTTCTATCTACCACAAAGCGATTATTAACACTATCTTACAGACTCGCTCTGCACGCCACTTCTTATACTCATTATGTGCACTGTCAAAGCGTCTTGCTGTTGACCATTTGCACGTAGTTGGTGACGTATACGACCGTGGTCCAAACCCAGATCGCATCATGTCCATGTTAATGGATTACCACAGCATCGACATTCAGTGGGGTAACCACGATATCCTGTGGATGGGTGCAGCTTTAGGCTCTGAGGTCTGTATCGCTACAGTTTTACGTAACAACGTTAACTACTTCAACTATGGCCTGCTTGAGTCTGCATACTCAATCTCTTTACGTAAGCTTGCCGACTTTGCTCAGAAGACTTACTCCTATCCGGTCAAGGAGAGATCAAATGGTGCTGCTTGCTCATTAGTTGGCAACGTCCATGTTGATAATAGCCACTGCGATGGCCGTGGTGCAGATAGCGATGAAGAATATGAGCAGATGGTAAATGCCGTTGAGGACGAAACTCGTGCCAAGATGGTTAAGGCCATTACCGTTATTGCACTGAAGTTACAAGGTCAGCTCATTAAGCGTAATCCTGAGTTCCATATGGAAGATCGTCTCCTTATGGACAAGATGGATCTTAAGAATGGCACTGTGACTATTGAGGGTAAGGTATACAATCTCAACACTACAGAGCTGCCAACAATCAATCCTGATGATCCTTTTGCTTTAAGCCGCGAAGAGGCTTACTTAATGGAGTCCATTAAGGAGTCTTTTGCTAAGTCTAAAGAATTACAGCGTGAGGTTGCATTCCTCTTTAACGTTGGCTCTATGTACAAGTGCTACAACGGTAACTTACTCTTCCATGGCTGCGTACCAATGACTGAGGATGGTAACTTCCGTCCAGTTGATGTTGGTGGTAAGACTCTGCAGGGTAAGGCTTACTTCGATCACTGCGATAAGGTCGCTCGTCGTGCTTTTGCACTGCGCGATCGTAAGAGCTTAGACTTCATGTACTACATGTGGTGTGGCTTTAACAGCCCATTATCCGGCCGTACTATGAAGCCATTTGAGCGTTACTTTATTGATGACAAGACTTCCCACAAGGAGCCAAAAGATCCGTACTACACCCACTATCACAAGGAAGAAGTAGCACGCATGATCTTAGAAGAGTTTGGTCTTGATCCAAACACTGGTCACATCATTAATGGTCACACTCCAATTCGTGTTAACAAGGGTGAAAGCCCAGTACGCGCCAATGGTCGTGTGTTCGTAATCGATGGTGGTCTGTGCAAGGCTTACCATAACACCACTGGTATTGCAGGCTACACTCTGATCTCTACTAGCCGTGGTATTACCTTCAAGGCTCACACTCCTTTTGAAAGCTGTGAGAAGGCAGTAGCTGAGAACGTAGACATTAACTCAGATGTAACTTTAGTTGAGAAGTTTGATGAGCGTCGTTTAGTTGCTGATACTGATAATGGCATCAAGATCCGCACTACCATCAAGGAACTCGAGGCTCTGTTACATGCCTACGTAACTGGCACCATTGCTGAAAAAACACAGCACTAAACAAACATACTCACTTACTCAATACTGCTGCAGCGTAGCAGCAGTATCACCAAGCACGACAGCTAGATATCAAGCATCCAAGAGCTCTTAGATGCGGTGAGCGGTGATCTTATAAAACAGCATTCAGAGATCTTTATCGGCTGCATACCTACTGATCTTGGGTCATGATAGCGAGCTAAATGAGCAGCATGAGAGTGCTATTAGAATGCATCTCAAGCATGCTATGGGCTAGCACCTCAAGCGTGCTATCAGAAGGTAGCACAAACATGCTTTTGAAAAGCATCACAAGCTCTGATAGCTTTGAGTAAGTTAAGCGATTTTCGGCAAAGTATCGCAGCAGCATCGAATACTTCTGCAACCGTGTTTGCGGCTGTTAGATACTTTGCAACCTAAGTTTAAGCGCCAAGCAATTCTCCAGGCTTGCGCAGATTTTTAGGAGTTCTCGCTTCTATTAATCGCACCTCTTTTAGCTGCAAAATGCAGCTTTACTGATTACAGTGTTATGTAGACCAGCGGGAAGATATCACCGCTGGTTCTTCTTTACATAACAGCTCTCTATCTTCCCCTCTACCGCTACACTCAATAGCGCTCTATCTTTCCCTCTACCACTACACTCAATAGCGCTCTATCTTCCCCTGTACCGCTCCACTCAATAGCTTATATATCGTCATCGATAATCTATGCATTGCAGCTGATATCTGCAGTAGATGCTGCAGTTGCTCCGAGTGTGGTGCTGCATTCACAAGCTATCCTTGCATTGTTCTCTCTTTTTAAAAGCATTTAACAGTGATTTTGCCCTTGGTAAGCTGCAAGATTCCGCAAGAACTCAACATCTTGTGGCTTAGTAGGCAGAGCCATTGCTGCGCAAAAAAGTATTTAAATGGCTTATTTATCGAGCTTTTGAGGGCGTTGCTTAGTGTCGTTGGACGGCATGTTGTCACGATCTATTGGAGGAAATAATTAGGTTGTAGCAATTTGTGGAGTAAATTTTCATGCTGTGGCTCTCTTTGAGAGGATGATTCTGCTCGATTGAAGAGGCTATTTTGAGCCAAATTGCTAATGATGTATAAGTAAAACTTATGGAATTTATGTAAAAATTGTTAGTTTAGACTAACTTGGATGTTTTGCAAAAATTGCTCACTTTTAATCATAAATGAAAGTCAGCTTAACTGTGTAGCAAGATTAATCATCAAAAGCATATATAAGGGAAATATTTGCAAAGTGTGTACTTGTACACTTGTATATAAGATGTTTTTAGTGCCATCGGTATTTGTAATCAAAAATGATAGCTAAGGAAAAATTTTTTAATTGGTTTTTGTGTTCAATTTGTTAAGGATGATGGCTATTTGAGGCATCGCATTATGTTGTTTAAAAGTGTAATAAATGCGATAAATATAAGCTTTATGGGTAGTGTTAGCTACAAGTAATTATTAAACTTAATTTATTAAAGGAGTTACTTAATTAAAGGATTTATCAAAGAGGGGGTTTTGAGGGGGAAATGTGCTGATCTTTGATGCTGATAAGTGGTGAAAAATATTTTCACGAAGTGCTTATATCCGCCATTTGTTAGAGGATTGGGCTTGCGGAGTAGGGCTAAAGAATAAGTTTACAAACAGCTAGAAGAGGTCTCTTGTTAAGATCTTGTGATCTTAGTGATAAATATGGTTAAAAGCTGATGTATATGCGATTTGTGAGGTGTTTTGAGGCTTTTGCACAAGTAACTAAAAAAATGCTTGATTTGCATGTTTTGATTGTTTTTTGTCAAGTACAGGAGAATAATGAACCCATAGTTTTGATTTGGTTCACAAAATTGTTGACGTTAGTTGAGAGTCTTTAGCAAATTGCTCCAAATGGATGCAAAACCTCAAGCTAAGTGCTTGAGTCTCAACAGTCAGGTTTTCGTGTTTAAAGTTGACCGATACGGTGGTGTGAAATTGCACACTACAACTAGCAAGCTACCAAGGTTGCTAGTGTAGGTCGCTAAATTGTCGCAACACTTTGTGAACTGTTAAAAGATCTAAGTTTCTGTACTTCTCACAGGAGATTTTTATGAGAACAGAATGGCGTGGTTTTAAGGGCACTCACTGGGTTGACGAGATTGATGTTCGTGACTTTATTCAGAACAACTACACTCAGTACAACGGCGATGAGTCCTTCTTAGCTCCAGCTACCGATAACACCGATAAGCTCTGGGGCCTGTTACAGGATCTGCAGAAGCAAGAGCGTGCAAAGGGCGGCGTTCTCGATATGGAAACTGAGATCGTTTCAAGCATCAACGCTTACGGTCCAGGCTACATTGGCGAAGGCACCAAGGATCTTGAGAAGGTTGTTGGTTTACAGACTGACAAGCCTTTAAAGCGTGCTTTCATGCCATACGGTGGTATCAAGATGGCCCAGGAGGCTTGCACCACCTACGGTTACACCCCAAATCCAAAGTACGAGCAAATCTTCAACGAGTATCGTAAGACCCACAACCAGGGTGTATTCGATGCTTACACTCCAGAGATGCGTGCTGCTCGTAAGAACAAGATCATTACTGGTCTTCCAGATACTTATGGCCGTGGCCGTATCGTTGGTGACTACCGTCGTGTTGCTTTATACGGTATCGACTTCTTAATCGCTAAGAAGAAGGAAGACTTATCTTTATGCGGTTGCGGCATCATGACCGACGACATCATTCGTCAGCGTGAAGAGATCTCCGAGCAGATCCGTGCTTTAGCTGCAATGAAGGAGATGGCTGCTACTTACGGTTACGACATTTCTGGCCCAGCTCAGAATGCTCGTGAGGCCTTCCAGTGGTTATACTTCGGCTACTTAGCTGCTATCAAGACCCAGAACGGCGCTGCTATGTCCGTAGGTCGTATCGCTACCTTCCTTGACATCTACATTGAGCGTGATCTCAACGAGGGTACCTTAACTGAGTCTGAGGCTCAGGAGCTCGTTGACCACATCGTTATGAAGTTCCGTATGGTCAAGTTTGCCCGTATCCCTTCATACAACCAGCTCTTCTCAGGCGATCCAGTATGGGCTACCTTAGAGATGGCAGGCTTAGGCATGGACGGCCGTTCAATGGTTACCAAGAACGACTTCCGCTTCCTGCACACCTTAGAGAACATGGGCCCAGCTCCAGAGCCTAACTTAACTGTTCTGTACTCCAAGAACCTGCCACAGGGCTTCCGCGATTACTCAGCTAAGATCTCTATCCTGACCTCTTCTGTTCAGTACGAGAACGACGACGTAATGCGTCCAATCTGGGGCGATGATTACTCCATCTGCTGCTGCGTATCTGCAACTGAGACCGGTAAGGAAATGCAGTTCTTCGGTGCACGTGCTAACCTCGCTAAGTGCATGCTTTACGCAATCAACGGCGGTGTTGACGAGAAGTCATTAGTTCAGGTTGGTCCTAAGTACCGTCCAATCACCTCCGAGTACCTCGACTTTGATGAGGTTATGGAGCGTTACGATGTTATGATGGATTGGCTTGCAGGCCTGTACGTAAACGTACTGAACCTCATCCACTTCATGCACGACAAGTACTTCTACGAGGCTGCTGAGATGGCCCTCATCGATACCGATGTACGTCGTACCTTCGCAACTGGTATCGCTGGCTTCTCACACGTGGTTGACTCCCTGTGCGCTATCAAGTACGCCAAGGTTAAGTGCATCCGCAACGAGCAGGGTGTTGTAGTTGACTACGAGACCACCGGTGACTTCCCACGCTACGGTAACGATGATAACCGTGCTGATGAGATGGCAGTTTGGTTATTAAAGACCTTCTTAAACAAGATCAAGAAGTACCACACTTACCGTAACTCTGAGCCAACCACCTCTATCTTAACCATTACTTCTAACGTGGTTTATGGTAAGGCAACTGGTTCATTACCTGATGGCCGTAAGGCAGGCGAGCCTTTAGCTCCAGGTGCTAACCCATCATATGGTGCTGAGAAGTCTGGCTTATTAGCCTCCTTAAACTCTGTAGCTAAGCTCCCATACGAGTACGCTTTAGACGGTATCTCTAACACCCAGACCATCTCTCCAGATGCTTTAGGTCACGACTTAGGCGAGCGTACCAACAAGCTCGTACAGGTAATGGACGGCTACTTCGAGCAGGGTGCACACCACCTGAACGTTAACGTATTCGGTACTGAGAAGCTCATCGACGCTATGGAGCACCCAGAGAAGCCTGAGTACGCAAACTTCACCATCCGTG
>Susan_p2__coassemble_599_pt1 | contig 27382 bp, 15 predicted proteins | sample Susan_p2__metabat2_high_PE_044 | metagenome-assembled genome bin Susan_p2
GCATGGCATGGCCGCACGGTGCTGAGCATGCTTGGCATATGCTAGGCAAACGAAAGTGCTTAGATGTGCTCCTAGTATCTTCAATGTGATTCTATGCGCGGCTATTACCTTCAATAAGATTCTATGAGCATCTATTACATTCAATGAGCTTCTATATGCTGCTATTGTGATTGAAATAGATTGGGCTGCCCTAAAACGATAAAGGCCCTGATGATATTAATCATACAGGGCCTTTTAGAGCGCTTAATACAAAACTTACTAAGCTATAAAAGCACTTGGACAAGCTTTGCATAAGGCATTTGCCCATGCTGCTAGTAGTGATACTGTGCATGGGCAATGCCTTGTAAATAAGCCTGATGCTAACTTACCACTCGTGTTAATGAGTGGCTGCAGCATATGCTCTTAAGTTAATTAGATAAGGTACTTAAGTACGAAGAAAGCAGCTAAGATCCAGCTTGCTACAGTAATACTCTTGTACTTGCCAGCACACAGATGTAAGAGCACGTATGCGATCATGCCTAAAGCGATACCCTCAGAGATGGAGTATGACAGTGGCATCATAACGATACATAAGAAAGCTGGGATGGACTCTGAGTAGTTAGCAAAGTCGATCTTCTGTACCTGGCTCATCATCATCAGACCAACTAAGATCAGTACTGGAGCAGTAGCAGCACCTGGAACTGATAAGAAGAATGGAGCTAAGAACAGTGCAATGATAAAGCAGATGGCAGTGGTAAATGAGGTAAGACCAGTACGACCACCCTCAGCAACACCAGAGGCTGACTCAACGAAGGTAGTAACAGTTGAGGTACCAACCATAGCACCTGCAGTAGTACCAACAGCGTCTACTAAGAAAGCCTTCTTTAAGTGAGGAATGCGGCCATTCTTGTCTACCATGCCAGCACGAGTAGAAACACCCACTAAAGTACCGATAGTATCGAAGATGTCCACAAATAAGAAGGTGAACACAACGAAAGCCATTTCAGTGGTGAAGATCTTATCAAACTCAAACTTGAATAAGATTGGCTCTACTGATGGAGGCATACCAACTAAGCCATTTAAATCAGTGATACCTAAAGGAATACCGATTACGGTGGTAATTAAGATACCTAATAACAGTGCGCCACGGACACGTAAAATAAGGAGAACGGAAGTTACAAGCAGACCAATCATGCCCAGCATTGCAGGGCCTTGAGTAATGTCACCTAAGGATACTAAGGTTGCATCATTGTTGACGATGATCTGAGAGTTCTGCATACCAATGAACGCAATGAACAGACCAATACCTGCTGAGATCGCGTACTTAAGCGACATTGGCAGTGCATTAACAATCTGCTCACGAACATTAGTAATTGTCAGGATGATGAAAATGAGACCCTCAAGCAATACTGCAGTCAGAGCAAACTGCCAGGTGTAGCCCATAGTCAGACATACGGTATAGGCAAAGAAAGCATTAAGGCCAACACCAGGTGCCAAGGAGAATGGCAGCTTAGCGTAAATAGCCATTAATAAGGTAGCTAAAACAGTAGAGATAACTGTTGAGGTAAAGAGAGCACCCTTATCCATTCCTGCAGCTGCTAATACGTTAGGAGACAGCGCAAGAATATAGGCCATGGTCAGGAATGTGGTTACACCGGCTAAAATCTCGGTCTTTACACTATGGACATTTGGATCAAAGCCAAAGAGTTTCTGTAACATTGAAAGAGCATCCGTCAATCAAGGCAGCTCACTGCAAAAGTAAAGTCGATACGCCTTTATCTATCCACAGGAGATACTAGACACGAACAAGCAGGATTGCTTGTATGAAAAAGAAGAGAGGGAGACTATGTGCCTTACATTGAGCTAACAAGGCACAATATAAGTTTTTGACTCAATAAATTGAGGTCAAATCAGCATGAATAAACAAGCCTTGCACTAGAGTCTAAAAATTAAGCTAGAGCATCACGCACTAAGCTTAAAACTGCCGCGATAATAGCACCAAGATCACAATTTTGCAATGAAACTAATGTTAAAAAAGCGGATACTTACGGGCTTTATGTTATATAAGCCAACCCAACATAATATAAACTTGTTTGATAAGTTACAAATCCCATAATTAACTGATTTCAGCATCAGTTCAGTACACTCATTTACAAGCCAATTTACCCAAAACGCCACAATAATTTTCAAAAGATTAAGGCTTAGAAACAATTACTTAACGATACTTAGCTCAAAAGACTGTAACAAGGTGTGTCTAAATCGGCATTTAGCCCTTAGATTGCTTGCATTCTATGCGTTTGGCTAATAAGCTTAGTAAGATGTCTTGTAGATAGTATGTTGATGACTAGTATTCAAGAGCTAAGTTACACTTATTCTGCAAGAGACTTTCATGCCTAGAGCCCTAGTCCTTGGTATACCAAAGACTAGCAAGGCTAGCTAGCTGAGTGCCATATGGCAAAGAGGATCGCGATGAGCATAACTCCTGAAGCAGAGAATAAAGCTAAACCGATTAAGAAAGCCGTCATTGTCTCTAAGGTCTATCACCGTCCTGTTGGCGGTGCCATTAGTGACATTGCTAAGTTCTTAAAGGGCTTAGGTGTAGATGCATACGTCGATCAGAACACTGCAGTTGGCTTTAACATCTCAGATGTTCCTGTAATTGCCCGTAAGTCTATCCGTGAGACTGACTTAATTATCGTTGTGGGTGGCGACGGCTCATTGCTCGGTGCTGCTCGTTCAATGGTAGATTTTGATGTTCCAATGCTTGGTGTTAATCGCGGCCATCTAGGACTGTTGACTGACATTAGCCCGAAGAATATCGAAAACTCTTTAGCCAAGGTAGTTGCAGGCGAGTACAACATTGAAAAGCGCACGCTCTTAGATGTGCGAGTCCTCCGTCGCTCTGAAGAGGGCATTGAAGATCAATTAGGTCAATCTCTAGCCGTCAACGAGACTGTAATACACTCTGGTATTCTTGCCCACATGATTGTCTGCAAGGTTAATATCAATGGCAACTACATGTATACCTTACGTGGCGATGGTATCATTGTTGGCACTCCTACTGGCTCTACCGCATACTCCCTGTCAGCTGGCGGACCAATCATTGAACCTCACTTAGATGTTCTCTCTTTAGTGCCAATGTTCCCACAGTCGCTCAACTGTTCTCCAATCATCATTCCAGGACAAAGCAAAGTTGAAGTCGATTTCGAGTTTAAAGAAGACGTCCATGAATGGGTTAATGTTAACTGTGATGGACAGGTAACCATTCGCGCCGACACCAAGTGTGTAGTTCGCATTCGTCAGCACCACACACCACTGACGCTTATCCACCCTGAAGGTTACGACTACTACTCTGTCCTCCGCCAAAAACTTGGATGGGGCCAAAGCCTAGTTTAATCACATCTTGCCAATGAGTAACATAGCACTTGTAAGCAAGTGCTATTGCTCAATCTAACAAGCACAGCTTCCTGAGCTAGCAACCTCTATGTAAGCCTTGTCTCCCACATAACTGCATCAAAACTTCGATGCAGTTATGCGCCATCCTGCCCATTAATAAGCGCATATCGTTACATTCAAATGACGATCGTACCCTCTTAGCTGCGCCTTTTATGATGCTTTTGTTTAAAGTCATCGCCCCACTCTTAGCTTTGTATAGAAAGAGTTGCATAAAACAGCAAGACAGCAAGACAGCAAAACAGAAAACAGCTTAACCCGCACCGCTCAAGGCTGCACATACGTAAACCAGGTTAATACGCTAGGCAAACTTTCTTTTTGCACTACTTAGATCTTTTGAATAAATCAGTAGCATCATGTACATGCTTAGCAAGACCACTATTAGGCAATGGAGTTTAGCTATGTACTTAGCTGCATTTACGGCTGTGGCCTAAGTTAATGTCATGATCGCAAGCTACTTTCACAAGCTAAGATCTTTGTGCTATCCTATAGTATAGGAATTAAAACTTGATTAAATTAGTAACTGTACTGTTAGTAACAAATGTTACTAAAAAGCAAGATATAGCCTGACCTTTGCAATTATAGACATATCTCTTATGGTTTTATAACCAAGAGATCGCAAAATAAATGGGCTATTTTGGGCCTAATTGCCCCTTGATTTAAAATCTAGTTTATATTCTAGTATCATAAAATGACCTATATAGTTTAGTTTCGACAGGCCATATGAACGCAGCATGTAAGTCACGAGTTATTTACTGCCTTATAATGCGCAACGTGCATTAATGATGCTAGAACGTGCTAATTTACAGCTAGGCAGAGTTAACCTCTTAGCAATACATTGCATGGCTTGAGACTTTTGAGCGCTATTTATTCCCGCAATTACATATTATGTGGTGTACTTAGCTTATACTCGTATCTCAGCATTGGATAACATATCTCGGAGAGATCATGCTAGAACAACTCAATTTGAATAACCTTGCTTTATCAGTAGAGGCTGAAGTTGATTTCACTCCAGGCATGATCTGTATTACTGGAGAGACAGGTGCGGGCAAGTCATTAGTTGTCGATGCCCTGTCCTTAGTACTCGGAGCTAAAGCCGATGCCAATATGGTTCGCCAAGGCGAAAAGCAGCTTGAGGTTAATGCCCGCTTTTCTTTAAAAAATCAATTTAAGGCGATCAAACTCTTAGACGACTACGGCTTTTTAGAAGAGCGTAACAGCAAAAGCAGCGATCAGAAGATCGTGAGCGAAAAAGCAAGTACAGCCTCTGACAGTCAAGATCCTGATAATCATAGCAGTGGCGATCTTATCTCTAGCCATGATCCTAATCTTGAGCAAGTCGAAAGTAGTGAAGTAGATACTGCTGTGGTTGCCGATGGACAAGCTGTTGGTTTTGACTCATGGAATATGCACGATGATGACGAGCTCTTACTTCGCCGTATCGTTACCTGTGAGGGCAAGTCAAAAGCATATATTAATGGCCATCCTGCTACGCTAACTCAGCTTAGAGAAATCGGTCAGCTTCTAGTTGCTGTTCATGGTCAGCATGATGGCGTGCGCCTCATGGATGGCAAAAGACAGCTTGAGATCGTTGATAATTTTGGCAAACTGCGTCCTTTGGCTAACGAAGTTAACGATGCTTTTAATCGTTATAGCAAACTACGCCACGATCTTACTAAGCTTGCAGAAGAGCAAAAAGCTGGTGCCATGACCTACAAACAAGATCGCTATGATCTTGAAGAGCTCAAGCGCCTCGACTTTGCTCAGGGTGATTATGAAGAGTTAGAGAGCATGTTTGATCGTGCTCAACACCAAGCTCAATTTAGCTATATCCTTGGCAATCTACATGCAGGTATCGAGCTTAACGAAAACAGCTTAGTGGCGATCTTAGGTAAGTATTTATCTTCACTAGATAAAGTTAAAGCCTTTGATCAGCGTATCGATAAGATCGTCGAAAACGTTGATGCTGCAGTGCAAAACCTCTTAGAAGCCTCGGGCCTTGCTGAGGATTTGTGCACTCATACTCTCGATGTAAGCATTACCGAGCTTGAAGGGCGCATGACCAAGGCTCACGAGCTTGCTCGTCGCTTCTCTTGTCTGCCAAAAGAGCTGTACTTAATGGCTGAACGCATTGAGAACAAAATTAATAACTTTGTCTCTTTACGTAAGCGCATCAGTGATCTTACTGAAGAGGTTAAAGCAGCACGTGCAGATTATGAAGCTAAGGCTCAAGAGCTTACCAAGGAACGTAAACTAGCCTCGGCCTCATTAGCCTCCAAGATTGAAGAGAAGATCAAAGTCCTCTCCTTGCCAGATGCTAAGTTTGATATTGAGCTTAGCCGTGATGAGGAGTGCAAGCCACGTCCAAGCGGTCGTGATGAACTTACTTTCATGTTCTCAGCCAACCTAGGTCAAGGTTTACGTCCTTTAGCAGCTGTAGCCTCAGGCGGTGAGCTTTCTAGACTTGCTTTAGCTATTGAAGTTTTGACAGCGTCAGTTAACTCTACCCCTACCCTTATTTTTGACGAAATTGATACGGGAATTTCAGGCAGAACCGCTCTTTCAGTTGGCGAACTGCTAAACGAGCTAGGCAACTATACCCAGGTAATTACTGTAACTCACTTACCTCAAGTAGCTGCCAAGGCCCATACTCAATTTGTAGTAGCTAAGTACAATGAAGCCGGTCAAGTTAACTCCACCATTACAGCCCTCAACCATGATGGCCGTATTGAAGAGATCTCACGCATGATCGGCGGCTCTACCATCACAGAGACAACTCGCCAAAGCGCTCGAGAACTCTTAGGCTTCAACTAATCCATCCTCAAGGCGTGGTTACCGTTAATTGCTATTAATTACTCCTAGCCACGCCAACATCTTGCCAATTAAAGCTTATCTTTAGCTCAATACTCTTTTCTATCCGCTCGTATCTAAAGCTATCAAGCTAGTTACGCTAGTGAAAAGAACGCAGTTCTCGTACCTATCTTTTTATGTGCATAGAGCCGTTCGTGCGCACCTGCATTTGTTGCAGCCATGAGCCGTGCGTGCGTACCTGCATTTGTTGCAGCCATGAGCCGTGCGTGCATACCTGCATTTGTTGATGCATAGAGCCGTGCTAACACCTTAGTTATCCATTTAGCTTAGTTATGCCATGTTTGAGACTGGCAGTTGTTTGCATACTGGCAGTTAGATTTGGTCGGTATGTGGGTATTTTTGCACCAAAAGACATCAAACTTAGCTAGCATTGCGTGCAAATGAACATTTTTGAGACATTTTTGGGGAAACTTCCTAAAATAGCATGGAGCTGCTAATAGCAGTTTGCAGCAACAATACATAACAAGATAACGCTTGTTTAAGCAGAAAGGCACGTGCTGTGGCCACATGCTCTCGTGGTCTTTTTTTTTGTTGTTGCCTGAGTCATTTATGAAAGAAGAAGTTCTTATATTGAACAAGCTGAGATGGATACCAACATTCGACTATGAGTGAAGTAAAGTCCTTTATCATACGTCCTGCTCAAGAAGATGATCTTGAACAAATTGCTCGTATCGAGATTGAATCAGCTAAAAATGAAGGGCGTTTAGAACCGCTTGGATATACGGTCAAAGAGATGCACAAGCTATGGAAAAAGCGTTTGCGCTCTGGTGACTTTGATATTCTCGCTGCAGCTAACGCTGAAAATGACTCACATGTATTAGGATTTATTGGCGTGCAAGCGCATCATGGTAAGCCTGGCTTTATTCAGGCCATCTATGTTGATCCAGCTTTCTATCGCCATGGCGTAGGTAAAGCTTTATTAAACCTTGCCGATCGCTTATTTCGCATGCGTCGCTGTCCGCATGCTTATCTCTATCTTGAGCCCCTTAATCATAAAGGCAGGCTCTTTTACAGCAGTGCCGGTTACTTAACAACCAACAAAAGATATCGTCATCTACAAATCCTCAGCAAGGAGTTTGGTTCATGCTAAAAGTCTGTATCGTAGGCCTGTCAGGACGTATGGGTCATGTTATTTTTGATTGCTGCCAAGGTATGGAAGGCTTCAAGGTAATCTCTGGCATTTCGAAAAATGACAACCCACTGCCATTAAGCTTCAATGGCGAAAGAGCAGACTCTGTTGAGGGACTTACTGTTGTACCAGATGTCTTTATCGACTTCTCTCGTCCAGAGTGCTCCTTAAGTGTTTTAGATTATGCAAAAGAGCATGGCTGCGCTGTAGTTTTAGGCACTACTGGCTTTACTGATGACGACAAGTCAAAGATTGTCTCCACTGCTCGAGCTGTTCCTGTAGTATTTGCTGCAAACTTCTCTGTAGGCGTTAACGTCATGTTAGCTCTTATCAAGAAGACCGCTGCTATTATGCAGGATGCAGATTTAGAAATTTACGAGGCCCACCACCGCTATAAGGTTGATGCTCCATCAGGTACTGCTTTAGCTATGGCAGAGGCTGCCGCTGAGGCTCGTGGCGTACAGTTAAATGATGTTTTAGTAGCAGGTCGTAATGGCATTACTGGTGAGAGATCATACGGTACTATCGGTATCTCTTCTGTACGTGGCGGTGATGTGGTTGGCGAACACAATGCTATGTTCTTAACCGATGGCGAGCGTGTATGCATTGAGCACATTGCTACTTCACGTGCTACTTTTGCTCGTGGTGCTATTCGCGCTGCTTCATGGGTTAGCGACAAGAAGCCAGGACTTTACACCATGAAGGAAGTTCTTGGCTTAGATAAGATCTAAAAAGCACCCATCAAAAGCTATTAGCCTATCTTAAGATAATTTGTTAGCTACCAAAGAATAAGATGGGCCTTAGCAAAGATTGATGCTAAAGAAAAAGGGGAGCAATTGCTCCCCTTTTTCTTTTCTACTTGCTACCTTAGGCACTAAATAATAGCGCCTAAGGAGCTTGCAGTTAAATAATTAGAACTTGAAGCCGTTCATGATCTTCATGAGGCGATCAACTTCTTTTGAGGTGTTGCTAATAACAACCTGGTTCTCGTTAGCAATCTGAGCAACATCACGTGAGGTATTAGTAAGATCCTGCATGTTAGCTGAGATCTCATTACTTGCAGTGGACTGCTCTTCAGCTGAGGCTGCGATCTGCTCGATCTGAGCATTTACATCCTTAACGTGAGAAGCGATCTCATTAAATACAGTCTCAAGACCTGTTGCGTTCTGAGCAAGGTTATCCATACCAGTTACAGCACGCTCCATGGATACAGTAGCATCGTTAGCTACACTCTCCATGCCCTTAACCTTAGAGGAAATCTCGCCAGTTGAGGAGCTAGTACGTGATGCCAGAGCACGAACTTCGTCAGCAACCACAGCAAAGCCACGACCAGCCTCACCAGCACGGGCAGCCTCAATTGCAGCGTTCAGAGCTAATAAGTTGGTCTGAGCTGCAATCTCATCAATGGTGTTAACGATTGAGTTAATAGAACGAGACTGATTGATCATAGCCTCGATCTGCTTATTGTTAGTCTTAGACTGCTCGGACTGCTCAATAATGGCGTCAATCGACTCCTTAGCAGTGTGCATACCTTCGTTAGTCTTATCAGTAGACTTACGAGCTAAATCAGCTGCTGCCTCACAATTTGCAGCAATCTCGTGAGTGGTAGCAACCATCTCATTAGCTGCAGCTGCAATGGTAATAGCACGGCTTTCTGAGTCGTTAGCATGATGAGTTAAACGCTCAGTTGCTTCACTAGCATTCTTCATTTCTCTGTCGATGTTGCGGCCAATCTCAACGAGCTTGTACATAACAGATGACTGCTGTTTACGTAAAGCCTCTAAAGTGCGACCAAGGTTACCGATCTCATCTTCATATGGGAGCTCAACTTTATTAGAGAAGTCCTGCTTTTCCATATGACGCATGCTTTCCATAATTACGTCTAAAGCATTAGTAATGTAACGAGCGGAGAAAGTTGCAATCATTAATGAAAGCACAATGGCAAGTACAGTAATAGAAGAAACTAAGATGAGCGGACGTGAGTCTGCTGACTTATCCACTGCATCATTAACTTCCTTGAACATGCCATTACGCATATAGTTCAGCTCGGCAAAGATGGAGTCAACCACAGGCTGAATCTTGCTTCTGTAAACAGTTAATGCGCCTGCAGCATCACCTGCTTCAACACGAGGTACTAACTCACGATCAAAATTTTGTTCAAACTCAGCTACATACTCTTTTAAGCGACGAGCAGCATCATGGTATACAGCAGCTTTATAATTTGAAACTTTAGTACTAAAAGGCTCAGCAAGAGCTGTTAACTCACGATGAATTTCTTCTGTATTGCCAAACTGCATTGAAGCAATATATGAGACGATTAAAACTTCGATCTCATATGCTGTGGTATGAATATCATCAACAACACCATAACGATTGTTCAGAGTATTGTGAACATCGGTTGCAATAGCCTGATTACCTCTTAAAGAGTACAGAGATACTGAAGTGATGATTAAAGTAAGAAATATTAGGACACAGAAGTTGAATAACAACTTTGTTTTAATTGCCAGTTTATAGTACCAATCCATTGCTATCTCCCAAACAGCACCTGTTTTGCTTTAACCTAAAGCATCACCATACAACCTAAGGTTGAGAGTTAAACAGACTGCTGTGCCGCACTCTTAAATAAAGAATCGGCTTGTTTGCTGATAAATCTATTAATGCCTCACACTTAAGGCTTGCAGCTAATGCGCTAAAGATAAGTGTTTAGTTAAAACTTTAGTGAAAACACAAACTGACAAACTTGCTGCCATAAAAAACAGTTAGCTTGACTACCATATAATATGTTTAACTAAAGAAAGTTACTGTGACACAATTTACACTGCGACAATAAAGCTACAAATTTTTCACCAATGATATGAACTATGCCACACCAATAAGCTTGTAGTCTTAACATTTAGTTGTATAGCACTGTTTCTTTATTTAGAACTTGCTAAATATTTAGCAGGCTCTGTACATCAGCCTCATGATTAGCACATCTAATGCCTTATCCATGCCGCTAAGCCCACCCATGTACTATTGTTTTAATTCAAAAATCGCCAAAATAACGTTCTATAAGTAGCGAGTTATCAAGAGATTGAATTAAACAACATTGGGCCTATCGCCATCTCATCTAAAGATGTATGTCACAGTCCAATAAAGCCGTGATCCAAGACATCAGAGAGTTACCACCGCAATTTAGTGCAAGTTAGGTAACTACATATTGCATAATCAAACCATTATGCCTTGAAAAGGCTATGTAAAGCATCAAGAAACACAAGCGAATTAACACAAATTGTATCGAAGTTGTTAACATTGCATTTCTTGCTTGTATTACAAGAGTGATCATTTGAAGCAAATCTTACACTTCGTACAAAGCTGATGCCTATGAACTTCCTATCTATGCACTAGATATAACAAAACTTCTAGTAGTACTGGTCTAAATAAAAACCTAATGCAAGCCCCCCAACACCTCTCACTTAGCTAAATACATAAGCTATAGCTTGAGACTTTCCCATAACACTATCGCTGCCAATTACGAGCTGTAACTGGTCATACCAAGCTAAAAGTAATGGTTTGCTATCAAGCATATACGCCTCGACAAAATTAAAGATCACTGACAAAACAAGATACGCAAGGGTAAAGATAAAAGAGAGATTGCAAATCAAAGAGCGGTTCTGAGGGTGATTTGAAGAGGTAGTCTTGAGAGGACTATAAGAGGAAGTCGTGGAAGACTCATAATAGAAAGGCTATTGGAGCTTGGAACCATGGCATTAAGTTAACAACGCCATGGTCCAGGCTTCAATCTTTTGCTTGTGCCTAGAGGAGATTTTAGGCACTAGACTGTTTTATGTGTGATTAGATAACACCCTGAGCGATCATTGCATCAGCAACCTTACGGAAGCCAGCAATGTTAGCACCTAATACGAGGTTGCCCTGTGCGCCGAACTCCTTGGCGGTCTCAGATGCATTGTTGTAGATGTTGATCATGATGTCGTGGAGCTTCTTGTCAACAACTTCAAATGGCCATGCGGTCATAGAAGCATTCTGCTCCATCTCTAACTGAGAGGTAGCAACACCACCTGCGTTAGCAGCCTTAGCAGGGCCGTAGCAAATACCAGCTGCTAAGAATGCGTTAATTGCATCGATAGTAGATGGCATGTTAGCGCCTTCAGCAACACACTTACAGCCGTTAGCTAATAAGGTCTTAGCGTCTTCTAAGAAGAGCTCGTTCTGGGTTGCGCATGGGAAAGCAGCGTCACATGGAACGGTCCATACGAAGTGCTTGCCCTCTGGGTACTCTGATACAGGAACGTACTTAGCAGTTGGAACTAACTCAACATAACGAGTTAATGAAGCACGCTCAACTTCCTTAACCTGCTTTAATACATCAACCTTAATACCATCTGGATCGTAGACAGAACCACGTGAGTCAGATACGGTAACTGGCTTTGCACCCTTTTGGTATAACTTTTCACAACAGTAAATAGCAACGTTACCAGCACCTGAAACGGTAGCAACCTTGCCCTCTAAAGAATCACCACGATCCTTTAACATTTCCTGAGCAAAGTAAACGGTACCGTAACCAGTTGCTTCAGTACGTGCTAAGGAACCACCGTAGTTGAGGCCCTTACCAGTTAAAACACCCTCATAAGAGGTGGTGAGGCGCTTGAAAGTGCCGTATAAGTAACCGATCTCACGACCACCAACACCGATGTCGCCAGCTGGAACGTCAATGGTTGCACCAATGTAGCGGTGTAACTGAACCATGAAGGCCTGGCAGAAGCGCATGATCTCATTGTCGGACTTGCCCTTAGGATCGAAGTCTGAACCACCCTTAGCGCCGCCAATTGGAGTACCAGTTAAGGAGTTCTTGAAGATCTGCTCGAAGCCTAAGAACTTTAAAACACCCTCATTCACAGATGGGTGGAAACGTAAGCCGCCCTTGTAAGGACCGATTGCGGAGTTGAACTGTACGCGGTAGCCACGGTTTACCTGGATCTCGCCCTTGTCGTCAACCCACTGAACCAAGAAGTGGATAACACGCTCAGGCTCAGTGATGCGCTCGAGGATCTTGTTCTTCTGATAAGCAGGGTTCTTATCAAGAGCTGGCTGAAGGGTACCTAAAACCTCTTCAACTGCCTGTAAGAACTCAGGCTGATAAGAATAACGCTGTGAGAGCTGCTCGAAGACCTGCTGTGAATAGGACATTTCGTATCTCCTAAAAAACGAATTAGATTGAAGTACAGGGCTTAATTTACGCGCACCTAAACCAGCTATCAAGAAAAACCGTTCATAAGCCCTCAAATTTAAAAACTGCGATCCATTTTGGTAAGGCAACGCACCTAAACAAGCAAGCCACCTAAATCTCTACATAAAGCAACAACACTTCACCATATTGTCAGCACAAACATTATAAATAGGCCACTTTTAACAACTATTTAACTAAGAATCAACGTCAATTCCCGCTAACATAGAGCATTTTTACATACATTTATAGAAATTATGCAGGTTAAAATAGTGCACGCAAATTTGATCTAAACCTCATTTTCACAACATACTCTAGAGAGATAAAGATCAAGTTTTGGCTTCTATAAACTTACATATCGACCAAAAACATCTGTAAACTAAAGAACAAATACGATATATAAGGCATTCTTAAATTAATGCACTATTTTGGACACGATTTTTAGACTTTTCTACCCGTACTTACTACCTAATAAACGCAATAAATTTGCCCCGCACACCTCAATGCAACTAATCAACAGACAGATGTTCAATGCATGTATGAGTGAGTGAGTGAGTGAGTGAGTGAGTGTAAGTTTCTAACTTAGGGATCTTACAGGCTGTTGGTCATTAGCCCCAAGTGCTGACTTCAACGTCACCTTCAACACTGGTGATACCGAAGTGACCTCAACTACCTTAAGCGACGGTCTGCCTATGGTTAAGTTAAGTACCGAAGTTGTGGATGAGCTTAACGATGGTGTAAATGTGGCCTTGCCGCTCAGTATGGATCTATTGGCGGCACAATCGGAGTGAACTACGTATATTCAGGGAACACTGATTCATTTGGTGTGAACGCTAACGTACGTTATTCATTCTAATAAGTATTGAGTTACCAAGATCGCATTAGGCTACTACTTCACTAAAACGCATGATTAAGCAGTAGCCCGATGCATGTGATCCTATGAAGCTATAGTGAGCAGCAAAATTCCTAGCCAATCATGAACGCTTTTTTAATTATTTTTAGCTTAAAAACCATTGTTTAGCAGCGTCAGACAAAAAGTTAATGCATTAGAAATTGGCTTATATAAGGCATTTGAGCGCCTGTAGCGCACTTCTTTGCAAAATGTTGTAGCTTTAGGCTTGCACAGTGTAAAAATATCGGTATAATGTGCGCACAACCTATGCGGATGGATGGCAGAGCGGTTGAATGCAACGGTCTTGAAAACCGTCGAGGATTTGCGTCCTCCGTGAGTTCGAATCTCACTCCATCCGCCATCAGGTACTCAAGCGGCTTTAAGGCCGTTTTTTTGTACCTAAATTCATAGATACAACATTTCTTTACAGGCTTCCCTCACTGCATACCATCAAGGTTAGTAAAGCTTCATCAGCTTTTTTGAGCAGTAACTCCCTACATTCAAAAACCTAGATCCCTATCTTTTGCAGTCTTTACCTTACTAAGGCTGTTGCTGCAGTCCTATATCTAGCCTGTTGCCTACTTATCTCATAGAAATTCATGCTCTGAATATTCTAAATCTAGTGCTTGTAGCTTATGTGCTGCTGCGCCATTAAATAAGTTTTAAATAGTTCACTCTCACCGATGTTGCTAGGCTTTGAAAAGCTAGATCATATTGATGCTCGTACAAAACAAAAGCCCCATTGCACAGGATTAATTGTGCAACAGGGCTTATGAATAATACTAAAAAGGGTTAGCTACTGAGAACTATAAGATCATAGCTAGCTTTATTCGCTAGCTGATGGGTGTAGCTTGAGTAGCTTTAGATAGCATGTCAGAGCGTTAGAGCCATTTTTTTTGGGGCTACATAGCGCTTAAGCAAGCTGTGCTAGTTCTTATCTGAATCACGCTCGTCTTCGTAGTCCTCTTCATAGTCGTAATCGACATCGGACATACGTGCCTCATCATCCTTTGGGCCTAAGCCTTTAGCAATGAGGGCGTCGAGCTTCATGCTGTCTTTAACGAGGCTATCAAACTCAAACTCAATGTTTGGCATGTAGCGCATCTTAAGACGTGCTGCCATGGTTGAACGCACAAAGCCAGCGGCCTTATTTAAGACCTGCATAGCCTCTTTTACAGTGGTCTCATCATCGTCTAAGAAAGAGACGAAGATGGTGGCGTTACGTAAGTCAGGAGCCACATTAACTTCGGTTACTGTAGCCAGCTTGACTCGCGGATCCTTAATCTCGGATGCAAGAATACGGGCTGCTTCACGACGAAGCGATGCGGCGATTCTTTCATTACGGCCATAACTTTTTGGCATAGTATTACCTTTAATAAATAAACCGACGTACACCTACGTTGGTTAGTGCTATAAGCTCAGCTAACTCAAGAAATTATCTTGGATTAGCGCCTAGCCCATAGTACTAAGTTAAAAAAACAGAAAAAGCTCTGTCTTAATCTACAAGATCTATAAGACTAGAGCTTTTTGCTACAACAAAGATTTGTATAAGCATGCCCCATGCATGGAGCAAGCTTATCTTTATTGTGACTGCCTAAGTGTCTTTTAGCATGCTGAGCGATGGCTATAGATGCGATGCCTATACATGCTTTTGCTATAGATGCGATGCCTATAAAGGCTCTTGCTCTAAACGCTCTCGCTCAAAAGCACTGGCTATAAACGCATTTGCTAGAGGCGCAGTTGCTTAAATATCCTTAGGCAGCTTCGGCTATGAGCACATCCTTATTATAAGGTGCGCTTAACCTCAACGTTCTCGAAGACTTCGATCTGATCGCCAACACGAACGTCCTGGTAGTTCTTAACGCAGATACCGCACTCGTTGCCGTTCTTAACCTCGGATACGTCATCCTTGAAGCGACGTAAGGAGTCAAGCTCACCTTCGTAGATAACAACGTTATCACGCAGCACGCGGATTGGGGCAGAACGCTTAACGGTACCTTCGGTAACCATACAGCCTGCAATTGAGCCGTACTTAGGATGCTTGAAGACATCACGTACTTCAGCCATACCGATAATACGCTGCTGAACTTCAGCCTTGAGAAGACCAGACATAGCCTTCTTAACGTCATCGATAAGATCGTAAATAACGCTGTAGTAGTGCAGATCCACACCCTCAGTCTCGATAACGCGACGAGCAGGAGCGTCAGCACGTACGTTGAAGCCAACGATAATAGCTGAAGAAGCGGTTGCTAAGGTTGCGTCAGTTTCGGTAATACCACCTACACCTGAACCGATGATATTAACCTTAACCTCATCAGTTGCCAGCTTGTACAGAGCATCAGAGATAGCCTCAACAGAACCCTGAGTGTCGGCCTTAAGCACAACATTAAGCTCTGAAGCCTGGTTATCCTTGAACATGTTCTCAAGCTTAGCCTTCTGCTGCTTAGCGATCTTAAGCTCACGGAACTTGCCTTGTCTAAACAGAGCAACTTCACGTGCCTTCTTTTCATCACGTACAACAGTAACTTCGTCACCAGCATCTGGTACACCAGATAAGCCGAAGATCTCAACAGGGATAGAAGGACCTGCTTCTTCTAAGTTCTGGCCCTTTTCGTTACGTAAGGAACGAACACGACCATACTCAAGACCACAGAGAACTACGTCACCCTTGTGCAGAGTACCCTCACGTACTAATACGGAGGCAACTGGACCACGGCCCTTATCAAGACGAGACTCGATAACAACACCAGAGGCCATACCATCAGCCACAGCGGTTAACTCGAGAACTTCAGACTGCAGTAACACAGCCTCTAAGAGCTCTTCAACACCCTGACCAGTCTTAGCGGAAACTTCAACAAACTGAACTTCACCACCCATAGACTCAGGAATAACACCGTGCTGGATGAGTTCGTTAGTTACGCGCATAGGATCTGCACCTGGCTTATCAATCTTGTTGATAGCAACGATGAGAGGAACCTTAGCAGCGTTAGCGTGTTGAATAGCTTCTAAAGTCTGAGGCATTACACCGTCATCGGCAGCAACTACCAGAATAACGATATCGGTTACCTGAGCACCACGAGCACGCATTGCGGTAAAGGCAGCGTGACCTGGGGTATCAAGGAAAGTAATACCTGAACCACGAGTATCAACGTGGTAAGCACCGATACGCTGAGTAATACCACCAGCTTCACCGGCTGCAACCTTGGACTTACGGATGAAGTCGAGTAAGGAAGTCTTACCGTGGTCAACGTGACCCATGATAGTAACAACAGGAGCACGTGGCAGAGCCTTAGCAGCGTCTGACTGACGATCAGCTAAGATTGCCTCTTCAAGCTCATTCTCCTTACGCAGAATGGCCTTGTGACCCATTTCCTCAACTACGATCTGAGCAGTAGCCTGATCGATAACCTGGTTGATGGTAACCATCTCACCAAGCTTCATTAAGCACTTAATAACCTCAGCGCCCTTAACAGCCATCTTCTGAGCAAGCTCGGCTACAGTGATGGTCTCACCAATTACTACTTCACGAGAAACTGGTGCTACAGGACGGTTAAAGCCGTGCTGCTGATTGCCCTTAGCTTGAGCGCCACGGCCATTACGTTGTGGCTGCTTCTTGTTGCCACGACCACGTACGAAGGTGTTTTCAGACTCTTCACGCTTCTTAGCAGCAACCTTACCGCCACGCTCGTTAGTACGGTGACGACCACGATTCTCTTCTTCGCGATCACGTGCAGCTTCTGCCTCACGAACGAATGCAGAGGACTCCTCGATGCCATCGGACTCTTCTAAGCGACGACGCTCTTCTTCCTCAGCAGCCCAACGAGCCTCATTCTCCTCAGCTAAGCGACGAGCCTCTTCGGCCTGACGGCTAGCTTCAAGAGCGATCTTCTTAGCCTGTGCTTCTTCTTGAGCAGCTTTAAGCTTTTCAGCCTCTTCAGCCTCAGCCTTCTTTTCAGCAATCTTAGCAGGCTTTTCTGCAGCAGCCTTATCAGCTGCAGCCTTCTTAGCAGCATCAGCGGCCTTCTTCTTAGCCTCAGCTTCAGCCTTACGCTTAGCCTCTGCCTCAGCACGCTCTTTTGCCTCAGCCTCGGCCTTAGCCTTTGCTTCAGCTTCAGCCTTTGCCTTAGCCTCGGCCTCAGCCTTAGCACGTGCCTCAGCCTCTAAACGCTCTTTTTCAGCAAGCTTAGGATCGAACTTAATGGTCTTCTTACGAACAACCTGTACAACCTTAGGCTTACCAGTTGAGTCCTGCACCTTCACAGAAGCGTGGGCGGAACGGTTTAAGGACATGCGCTTTGGAGCCTTGTCCTCGGTCTTTATTTCATCAGCCATGTTGTTTCACCCCTCTTATTATTGCTCTGCATCAGATGCACTAGAATCACCCTGAGCGTTTTCTTCCTTGAACCAAGTCAGATTACGGGCGCCCATAATAATATCGCCAGCACGCTGTGCGTCGATATTTAAATCCGTGAGATCATCGATAGCCTGCTCAGCTAACTCTTCAAGGGTCTTAATGCCTTTCTTAGCCATAGCTAAAGCAAGCTCGGTGTCTACACCTTCAACCTTCATAAGCTCATCAGCACCTTCGGCCTTGAGCTTCTCCTCGTTAGCAGCGATTGCAGCACGAGCATTCTCTTGAAGAGCCTTCACGAGCTCATCATCTAAGCCCTCAATGTCAGAGAACTCTTCAGCTGGAACGTAGGCAACTTCTTCTAAAGTCTGGAAGCCGGCATCAGATAATACGCGAGCAAAGTCCTCATCGATATCGAGGTTCTCAGTAAAGAACTTAACGATTTGAGCACTCTCAGCGGCAAGCTCCTGATCCATCTCAGTCTCAGCCTTAACCTGTAAAGACCAGTTTAAAACCTGAGAGGCAAGGCGTACGTTTTGACCATTGCGACCAATAGCTAAAGCTAAGTTCTCGTCGGCAACAGCAACGTCAATGCTGTGGTTTTCATCATTGATAACAATGCGTGAAACCTCAGCAGGTTCCATAGCGTTGGTTACGTACTGAGCAAGGTTCTCATCCCAAAGAACGATATCAATACGCTCACCAGCAAGCTCATTGGACACAGCCATAACACGTGCGCCACGCATACCAATACATGCGCCACGTGGATCAATACGCTTATCCTTAGAACGTACAGCGATCTTAGCGCGGGAGCCTGCATCACGAGCCACGCCCATGATCTCGATAACACCCTCACCGATCTCGGGTACTTCAATACGGAAGAGCTCAGCTAAGAACTCAGGAGCGGTACGGGAACACATGATCTGTGGGCCCTTGTTCTCCTCGCGGATCTCAGTTAAGAGCACGCGAATACGATCGCCACGGGAGTAGTTCTCACGAGGAATCATATTGTCACGGCGTAAAAGGCCTTCAGCACCGTTACCAAGGTCAATGATTAAGCCTTCGCGATTGACACGCTTAACAGTAGCATTGACTACGTGACCTAAACGACCACGCTGATCTTCAATTAACTGCTCGCGCTCGGCATTGCGTACGCGCTGTGATAAAACCTGCTTAGCAGTTTGGATGGTAATACGGTCAAAAGATACAGATGGAATCTCATCTTCAACAATATCACCAGCACTGATCTCTGGATACTCTTCGCGAGCAGCTGCAAGAGAAATCTCTTGTACTGGATTGTCCAGTGGTCCATCAGTATCTACTACAACCCAACGACGGTAGGTAGTATATGAACCCTCTTTACGGTCGATCTCAACACGGCAGTCGATATCAACAGAGTACTTCTTCTTAGTTGCACTGGCCAAAGCCACTTCCAAAGCTTCGAAAATCTTCTCCTTTGGAATAGCTCGCTCATTGGAGAGCGCCTCGGCTATCGCAATGATTTCCTTACCCATTTGGTCTAACCTCTTGTGGATGCCTCGGGCATCTCTCCTATAGTAATGCTGAATAATCAGGCACGATGCGGGCTACAGAAACGTTCTCAAACGCTACTGTAACTTCTGCATTTAAGCTCTTGTCGTGCACTACAAAAGAACCATCTTCTTGTGCACTAACGAGCTTGCCTTCAAGCTTGCGACGTCCATCTGTTGCCATCTTTAAAGCAACGCTGATCTCTTGACCAACGCTCTTTTGTAACTGCTCAACAGTAAAAAGAATACGATCAAGGCCAGGGGATGAAACCTCAAGGATATATGCTGGATCAATCAGATCTGCTGTATCAAGCAATGGGGATAAAGCTGTTGTGATATCACCACAGGCGTCTGCATTAACGCCACCATCTCCCTCGACAAACACCTGCAGATGTGCCGTATTGCGTCCGACACGGTAACGCAAGCCCCACAGTTCCATCCCGAAAGACTGAACTACTGGCTCAATGAGCTCATGAAGCTTTTGTTCAAGAGATCCCGTCATTAACACCTCATAAGTTGAATTGTTTCGCAAGCTGATACCTGAAAAGCTTTAAAGTATCAAACCTATTGACTGCCTAAACAACCTTATCCACACCATAGCTATATCTGACAAAGTTCACAGATAAAGCACGTAAACCCCTCATAACCATGGTCATAACAGCGCTTATAAAACACCACAAAAATGCGCTTGCGCCTGTTGCTAAGGTAAATTTTAGGCATAAAAAAAGCCCCGATGTTGGGGCTTCTTGTAAAAGTTGCACCTATTCGCAAGGGCAACCTTGCAATCTGAAGTAGAGATAGCACTCGCTATCTTTGAGTATAAAGCCAAGCTATGCTTGCTACTTACTCACACGAGAGGCTATAAAAGTGCAAAACTTTGCAAACTATTTAGGCACAAGGCCAGATGCTCTCGCAGATACAACAGATTGTTAAAATCGATCTTGCACGTCATCGGGTGATGACGTAGTAGAAAAACTACCATGCTTTGACATTTACTCAGGTCGGAAAATACTCTAAGTAAAAGAGTCATCGCAACAATGACTACACAAAGCGATGCTATTTATACCTAAAAACTAACGAAATTGCAAGCTTAATCGGCCTTTTTATCGAGTTAGCACCCTCAAACCATTCCCCTTTACATCCTCATAATTAACAAGCAGGCACACTTAACCTCAACATAGTCACTTAAATGCCATCTTTAACCTTGCTTATCAACTGCTAAAACGAAGATCTCACTTGTAACAACTTAATTAGCATACTCATGTGAGCATCAAAAAAGATCATCACAAATGCATTCGCTATCAAGCTATTAGTAATATGCCATTGCCTGCACTTAAGCTCTGTGCAAATAAGCTCAATTAACAGCTGTTAATTGCTCCAGCCTCATCCACCATCTTCATAAGCAAGAGCATTGCGGCCTATCTTAAAGCGATCTCACCAATCTTATACAAGTAAGCGCTAAGCATATGAGCGGGGAACCACCTGGACGCTTGGTGTTTGTCCAAGAAAGTGTACAGGTGTGTGCCACATCAAAATCATAAAAACAAAGTAATGTAGCAGCCACTGCGTAAACATCACTGCAATGCTTTAACTGTTAATTGCTCTTAACCAATCGATTCTTTTGTTAGCTAAAGTAAGAGTTTAGATGCAACAAACCAGTCTATAGTTAAGGCAAAAAGTTGAGGATTTTACACAAATGGGCACTAATTGTATTACAAGTTAAAGCTTAGCTTTGATCACATAAATAAACTTTAAAAAGGAACGCATTTTGATCCAAGATTTCTGTAACTATGGAATATACATGACAAGTCTTACCTCATAACTAAGAGCGTATACTCATTAGAACTTTTCTCAAAGAGCTTGCCTAATCTGAAATTAAAGTAATGTGTTAAGATCTTTTGATGACCTTAGATAAGGTGAGCTTTACACAAAAGTGCTTATTGCTCTTTTTTTTGTCTTAGCCATTTTTACTCTAAAGTTAGCTATGTAGTCATAACATTTTTTGAAGTGCTATATAGCCGCTACGACCGTCCCCATCATGTCAGGTCGACAACTCAATACTGTGTGGTTTTGAAAGTTACTTTAAGCCTTTCGATCTTATCTTCATCTTTGCATCTAGTTTTGTGTATCCGTTTTTATATCCACAAATAGCTTTGCACTCTTGACTATATCAAGATCCAGTATGGTGCTTTGTTGTCCGTAAGTGACCACTTTTTTCATGTTTTGGGAATCGTATGCACATCAGTGCGTTTGCAATCTAATATAGAGAGGCAATTGTTATATCTATGATATTAAGTACTTAAGAGAACATCTTTAATACTTAGTATCAGCTACCTACAATCCCATATATCACTTGCGCTACTGTATAGAAAGTTTTCTCAATCAATGTGGTTGTCTATTTGGCCACTTTGGTTTGTCTTAGCAACATATGCCTTAAAAAACATAGAAGTTGTCCTGAACAGGAGTTATTTGGATGAAGAAACTAGGCATTATTCAAAGCGTTTACGCAGGTTTCGGCCTGTTTATTGGCTTGATGTTTGTCCTTGCTGTTATCACCTTATTTAAGGTTATCAGCATGGATTCAGCTTTAACCGCAGTTAATGAAGACTATGCTCCGAAGCAACGTCATGCCATTGATATGCGTGGTGCATTGCACGACAGCGCAATTGCTATCCGTGATGCCGTGTTATCTAAGGACAGTGGCTCTAGACAAAGACACTTTGATGTTGCTACCAACCTGATGCAAGACTATGCTCGTGCTGACTCAGACTTAGATCAAGCCATCGCCATCGATAAAGATATTAGCGCTGAAGAGGCAAGATTGCATCAGCAATTAAAGTCTATTGCCTCAGAAGGCAGCAAGTATATGTCTGATGTACGCAATCAAATTACCAGCGGTAATTTAGAACAAGCACGCGACATCATCGTTTCTGACTTTGGCAAGTCTTCTCAGGCATGGCTTGATGCTATCAACGCCTATATTGATTATGTTGAGGCTGCAGCTGCTAAAGAAATTACCCACGTTAATAACATTACTCAGCTGCTGTTAATCATGATGATTCTTGCAACCGTCCTTTCTGTGGTTGCTGGTATTGTCATCGCTATGGGTATTATCAATAAGATCAAGCACGTTATTGGTGGTAATCCAGAAGATGCTGTGCTTATTATCAATAAGATCTCCAAGGGTGATATGACCATCCGTGCTGAGACCAACTATAAAGACTCCATCTTAGACTCCATCAACAACCTCTCTAGCGAGTTCTCTGCAATCATCAAGAGCATCTCCGACACTACTAATGGTTTAGCTCGCTCATCATCTGCATTAAGCCGTCTTGCTCAAGACAACTCTCAGATTACTATGCAGCAGCAAGAGCAAACCCGCAACGGTACTAGCAATATTCAGCACGTAACTGAGGCTGCAAGCAACGTTGCTCATAAGGCATCTGAGGCTTTAGATGTTGCTCGTAAGTCAGAAGAAGAGGCTGATCGTGGTAATCGCGAAGTTGATACCACTATCGACAGCATTAACGATCTTGCTAAGCAGCTTGCATCTGTATCAGCTTTAACCACCCGTCTTAACGACGACTCCCAAGAGATCGGTAAGGTAATTCAGATCATTGCTGACATCGCAGAGCAAACTAACCTCCTGGCGCTGAACGCTGCTATTGAGGCAGCGCGTGCTGGTGAACATGGTCGTGGCTTTGCCGTGGTAGCAGATGAAGTTCGTGCTCTTGCAGGACGAACCAAAGAATCTACTAACGGCATTATTCACCTCATTGAGTCCAACAAAGAACATACTGCCCATGCTGCAGAGGCTATGAATCTGTGCAATGAGCAGGTTGAAAAATCAGTTGCTCAATCCCGTAGCGCTGGTGATTCTCTTACCTCCTTAAACAACACTGCTCAAAGCTTAGCTACGATGTCAAATAATATTGCAGGCGCTGCTCAAGATCAGATTAGTCTCCTGCAGGACGTAAGCTCAAGCTTTAGCGTGATTAACGATATGGCAGAAAAGGCCTCTAATGACTCCCACGAGATGGCCTCTCTTGCCGCTGATCTTTCCGAGCAAGCAAACTCTCTGCAACAGAAGATCAATCGCTTTAAGATCATGCACTAATCAACATAAGCTGCACGCATACGTAATCTAAGTGCAGCTACAAAATTCAGCTAGCCTTATCAATTAAAGTAAGGCTCTTCAAGCCCCGCCATGAGATCTTGCCAAGTGCATTTCATCATGAGCGGGGCTTTTTCATGGGACACACCCTATCCAACTAAACCTTAGCAGCAGGCAGCACTATACCCCACTAATTAGCACTGCACTTACCCAGTACACTGCACGTCCCCTGTACCCTGTAAAAGCCCCTTGCACTTCACTCACGCAGACATCAGCTAAAGATAAGGGCAAAACTCTCGCACCTAACAAGCACCTCAAGATCACCTGTAATCACCAAGATCACTAGCCCATCTAAAATAAGCAAGATCACCGCTCCTACCAAGATCAGGTGCTACAGCCAAGATCACCTCTCCTTCCAAGCTCAAGTGCAATTGCCAAGATCACCAACCCGTATGAAATAACTAAGATCACCAGCAACCCAAGCTTAAGCGCAATTGCCAGGATCATTAGCCTAAACAAAGCATCTGTCTTGGTCATGCTGACTAGCTTTGGCTGGCAGCACCGTTGGTTCTAGCCTCAGCATGCTAAGATTTGAGCACTATGCTAAACAGCGCCCGCTCAGAGCAATGGTAAGTTTGTTGATCTGTTAGAACTGCCATTGGCCGTGATTGATGCTTGCATGAAAAGATTAAGGCGATACCTTAAGTAATTAATTGACTTGCATGCCATATGAAAAAGGACACAATCATATCGCTTATGAGCAGCTTGTTGTATATGCTTATTAATCGATCTTGCTTGATTGATAGCATGCAGTAGCTGTACTAAGATACGTTTAGGCTTGATTGCTCTATTATGATGGTTCTTGAGTGAGTGGCTAAACCTGTGGCCTACACTAAGAACCCCACATTTGCGTACATCTTCAACTGTAGTTCTATTCGTCACAGAGGTGTTCTTATGCAAGATTTCCGTCTTAAGGTTTTTTATGCAGCCGCAAAGAACCTCTCTTTTACTCTTGCAGCTCAAGAACTGTACATCTCGCAGCCAGCTGTTACTAGGCATATCAAAATTCTTGAAGATGAATACCAAGTCATGCTTTTTGAGCGCAATGGCAATAGCCTTGAGCTTACATATGCAGGCAAACTTATGCTGCAGCATGTTGAGCGTATCTTGCATGAGTACCATAAACTTGAGTATGACATGCATCTATTGAATAACGTACATGTTGGACAGCTACGCTTAGGCGCAAGTACCACTATCTCTCAGTATGTGCTCCCACCATATCTAGCCAAATTTATTGAGAGCTTTCCTCAGGCAGATATCTCGCTTATTAATGGCAACTCACGCTTTATTGAGCATTCATTAGACGAGCATAATATCGACTTAGGATTGATTGAAGGTGTTACCCGTCTGCCTATGCTTACCTACACCCCATTTTTAGAAGATGAGCTCATCATCCTTACTGGTAGCAATAACTCCATTGCTAAGAAAGGCAAGTTAAGTGTAGAAGAATTTAAGCGCTTGCCTATTGTGTTACGTGAGCGTGGTAGTGGCACCTTAGACTACATAGAAAAAGACTTACAAGCATTGAATATTAAGTTTTCTGAACTCAATATCCGTATGTACTTAGGTAGTACCGAAGCTATCAAGCTTTTTATGCAGAACTCAGAATGTCTCTGCATCTTGTCAAAATCCGCTGTAAAGCGAGAGCTAGAACAAGGCATTCTTACTCATTTGACTGTTGATAATCTTACTTTTAAGCGCACCTTCTGTTTTGTCCGTACCCAAGGGCCACAAAGCCCACTAGTCGATCGCTTTATCACCTTCATTCAGCAGAGTATGAGCAATCAAAAAGCCGCATCCAACTAGCAAAGAAGCTTAACTCAAGAACCAATTGCCCACTTATTCAAGACTTACATACACAGCCACTAATCACTACTACAGCCGTCTATAAAGGCAAGATTGCTTTTCAAAAGTTAAACAACACCTTTAACAGTGAACCTATCAACCCGTTAATTCCCCATAGCTTCTTCATAACAAGCATTTATAGGCAACTTAATGCATGCCCGACCAATACGTGCAACTTCTTTGTTGTGGTTATAACATTTGGTTATAACTTATACAAAAATGATAGTGGCGTGTTAGAGGTACTGAGAGTATCTTATAGGCCGTTGAACAGAGCAATGCATACAAAACAATAATGTACATGGTTATCTTGCTCCATGCCGTTCTTGTCAGTTTACTGCATAACGAAAATTAATCGTAATACTCTGCTTATTGATTTTGGTCAACTTAGTATCGAGACAGCATGTTTACAAAAGCAAATAGAGCCAATACTTCTCATGGCCTCTTACTCATCATCTTATTCTCCATGGCAGCCTTCTACCTCTCAGAACTTGAGTGGGTCAAGAGCATGAGATTAAGTCCACTCATCGTAGGTATCATCTTAGGCACCATCTACGCAAACTCTTTACGTAAAAAACTCCCAGAAGATTGGGTTCCTGGCATTCGTTTTTGTACTAAGCAGATTCTTCGCACTGGCATTGTTCTGTACGGCTTCCGTCTTACTTTATCTGACGTATATGCTGTAGGCCTTCCTGCCGTAATCGTTGATGCCATTATTGTAGTAGTCACCTTAAGCCTTGGTATATGCCTCGGCAAAATCTTAAAAATGGACTCTCAGACTGCTCTTATGACAGCAACTGGTAGCTCTATATGTGGTGCTGCCGCAGTATTAGGCGCAGAGTCTGTAGTTAAGTGCCCAAGCCATAAAACAGCAGTCGCCGTATCAACTGTGGTGATCTTTGGCACTATTGCTATGTTCCTATATCCAATTATGTATCGTTATGGTTTACTCGATAACTTAGGCGATATGGGTACAGCTATCTACACTGGCGCTACTTTACATGAGGTTGCCCACGTAGCTGCAGCTGGTAACGCAATGGATCCAAATGACTCTCTTGGCATTGCTGCCACAGCTACCATCACTAAGATGATTCGTGTGATGATGCTTGCCCCAGTACTCATTGTGTTCTCAATCTTGCTCTCTTATGCAGCTAAGAAAAAAGCACAAAGCTCTAACGGTTTAGCAACACAAAACCATGAGCGCGGCAAAATCACTATCCCATACTTTGCAATTGGCTTTATTGCTGTAATCGCCTTAAACACCATGCTCCAGCAGTTCACTGGTGCCCCAACAGTTAAGGATATTCCTTTAAACGGCACCATTGAGTATATCGATACCTTTTTACTTACCATGGCAATGACTGCCTTAGGTACCGATACTAGTCTCGATAAGTTTAAGCAGGCCGGTGCTAAGCCATTCTTACTTGCCTCACTGCTCTTTGTTTGGCTTTTAGTTGGAGGTTACTTCTTATCGCTGTATATCCCACAGCTATTAGCCTAACCATCAACACTCAACTTTAGGGTATTTAGACCAAATACCTAAAACTACATCATCTTTGTTAGCGTCTCAGTTTGCGCATATCCATCAGCTTTAAAGAGATTGTTACAAAATTTTTAAACAAAACTCTTAACAGCAAGATGCACTGAGACGTTAATAAATGAGTCGAGCACTTAGCCCAAATAACTCTATTTTTCTAAGTGCAAGGCGCTCACAGACTCGCAAGCAACAGTTCCTATATGAGTCTAAAGCACTACAGCGACAAAACTAGCCAAGTCCTAATGAGCTACTCAATAAGAACTAAATAAGTGCCATCGCCAAGAAAATGCCTAGCCGCATCTTCTACGCCATCGCGCACTAAGAAGTCATAAATATTTTTCAAATTCCATGTACTGTATGCCGTTGTCTTTGACAGCGGCTTTCCTAGTGCCTCATCCCTT
>Susan_p2__coassemble_701_pt1 | contig 23363 bp, 14 predicted proteins | sample Susan_p2__metabat2_high_PE_044 | metagenome-assembled genome bin Susan_p2
CCAAGGCGTTCTCATGTAGCTCACCTTAGAGCCTTCTACTGCAAATCTTTGCACAATAAGGACTTTTGCGTTGCTGCAACAAACTATCACTCGACTACTGCAAGTTGCAAAAAATAATCACACTATAGGCTGCAAAACCATAGCTTCAAGCTGTGGTCATAAACAAGCATACTTTTGTCCAAAAATCTGATATTTATGCTGTTTATTAGCAGCAAACATCAATTTTGGCAGCGTAGTAAGTTTTGCAATCATGTCAGTTGCAACTTGTTATTTTCGTCAATTCTGTGACTTAAAGCAAGGTTATTTATATCTAAGTTATCCTAGCTTCATGGTTTTATTGCTATCGCAAAATTTGAAGTGAAATATCGCTCCCCAAAACATGGCACGAATAACCGCATAGCAATAGGCTTTCTACAAAATTTTGCAAAAACTCAGCGGCGTTCTTGCTTTTTTGCATCACCATAGAGCACAAGAGCGAAATATCCTGTTAAATCTTTGATAAACCTTGCAAATAAGCCAATTAACATAACTAAAAAGCTTAAAACTCTCTCTGCAAAATATTGTGTTGCTTTGTGCACACTTTATGTGCATACAATTACCATCAATCTATATGTAAGATGCCTTTGTACAGATATAAGCTTGTATTTATCGCAAAAGGAAGTCATGCAAAAATTTGCAGTAAAACTTGCATTAAAACAATGCAACCACCTCACCCTACTTACACCAACTACTGTTAATTGCTCCCTGCTAGCAATCAGCAACAGCTACCACTTACACAAGTCACATAAGATAGCTATATTAATGTGTTCTAAGATCTAACAAGAGTATGGCTAGAGTCTAAATCAACAGGCTGAGTTAACACTTACATATGTACTTTGTATGCCGTACTCTTTATGTGCTTTATTAGTTACTAAATGGTTAGATTAAGGCTTTGCATTTGAGCTTTTTAACAACTAGCAAGCAAAGCTATGCATATTCGTAAGCCATCGAGTGTAAAAATCTCTTGTATTGTGCTTTGCATGCGTATGGACGCATACAAATGTGCTAATCTAGCCACTGAGCTTTAGAGAATATGTTAATAATAAGTCTCTAACATCATGGTACCGTGCACATAACACCGAGGTATGCCTTGTTAATCCGCAAAACACACGAAGATGATCTGCCATACTTAGACGCTATTTTCGATACCTGCAGAGCCTACATGGTCGAACAAGGTAACCCAACTCAATGGGATAGCAATTATCCAACTTCTAAGGTTGTAGCCGAAGACATTAAAAACGGCACTGGCTACGTTTGCGTCAAAGAGATCACCAACGAGATTTTAGCAACCTTCTGTGTCAGTGATTATGAGGCTGAATACGAGCACTTACGTGACGGCAAATGGAGTGCTGATCGCCCATATACTGTTATTCATCGTATGGCATCACTGCCAGGCTCTGGTGCAGGTCAGTTTATCTTTAACCAGCTCATGCAAGAGCATGAATACATCCGTATCGATACCCATGCAGATAACTGCACCATGCTGCATATTCTGCAAAAGCTAGGCTTTCGCTACTGCGGACTAGTAACCTACGAAGGTTATGGTGATCGCGTTTGCTTTGACTACTTACGCGACGACAAATAAGCAAGATCACCGCTCAATTCAACAGATACATATTGGGGAAGAACATGTTACAGATTAGAGAAGTTGCTCAGTCTGACTTTGAGCGCATTGATGAGCTTTACGATCAAGCACGCGCCTTTATGTTTAGCTACGGCAATACCACTCAGTGGACTAATGGCTTCCCAAACAGTTCAACCTTAATTCCGGCCATGGAAAAGCATCAGGCCTTCGTCTGCTTCGATGATGAAAAAGACAATAAAGTAGTTGGCGTCTTTGTGCTTGCTGACGATGAGCCTGTCTATACTCAAGATACAGTTAAGTGGACTATTGACGCTCCATACGTTGTAATCCACCGTCTTGCCTCAGAGCCTGGATCTGGCGCTGGTCAATTCATCTTCCGCCATGTAATGGCAAACTACCCATACATCCGTGTGGACACTGGTGAGAGTAATAAGCCTATGCTCCACCTGATGGACAAATTAGGCTTTAAGTACACTGGCACTGTTTTTTATGACCGTCCAGGCGGTGGCATCCGCGTAGCTTACGACTACGTACGCCCATAAGCACACCAGATACCTGCCTTTTTATATAAGCTACGGCCCCGCGCCGTAGCCTATCCAACACAATCTGCAGCGCCGCCGCCCTCTCCTCTCACTCCAACTAATCTGCAGCACCCTGCCTTCTCATCTCACTCAGACTAATTCTTCAGCAGCTGCTCTACAATTTCTTTGCTTAGGTAAAATCCACTAATTTGTGGCGCTCTTTCCTTACTTGCGCAAATATAAAGCCCACCGAGCTCGCTCAGTTTAATTTGATCTTAAAAGCTATACATTCATTCTGCCTTTAGCCTTGCACTGGGACTAGCACACAACAAAAGCTTGGCAGCTGTGAGTTGATCTTGCTACTTTCACTGGCAACGGCAGACGCGAACGTATGGAATATCGATAATACGATCATCAACTGGGTAGCCGATGCGCTCATAAGTAATCGGAATATCGTTTAAATATAGATTAGCAATACGCATGGCGACATCTGCAACAGCATTTGCGTCATTGTACACAGAGCCTAGCATGATGCCGCGCTCAACCGCATCGATTGCCTCAGGCAATGCATCAATGCCCACTACAGGAATATAAGGCACTTTTGGCATGGTTGCCCTCATAGCTTTAGGATTACTGTTATTAGCCTCAGGCACATTAACACCGCGTGGGATGTTATAGCCAAACTTATACAGGGCATGAATAACTCCTAAAGCCATAGCATCATTATTAGAGACAATCAGCTCAATGCTCTCAGGTGACAAACTATTCATGATATATGTCATCTTGCTTTGAGCTTTAGCTGCGTCCCAATGCGCATACACAGAATCAATTGCCTTGAGCTTATATTGAGAATCGCGCATAGTATTAATAAATGAATTGGTACGTATAGCAGTGTCGTGATGCGCTGGATCTCCTTGGAAGATCAGATAGTTGATCTTGCCATCTTTATTTTTATCGGCATCTGGATGGGTTTTAAGGTAGCTAATTACTATTTGCGCTTGGATCTTACCTGCGTCCTGTGCATTTGAACTGACAAACCATGCTTTATCAAAAGAGCCAAAGTTGGTCATATCTGGATTGCGGTTAAAAAAGATAATTGGAGTGTCGTGATCTTTTGCTAGCTCAAGCAGTACATGCGCTGTTTCAGTATCCACAGGATTGACCAAGATTGGATGATGGTTACCCTGAGTTTCAAGAACTTTCTTAACCTGCTCTATCTGAGTCTTGGCATCAACATTAGCATCGTGCTGACGCAATCTAATACGCTTAGAAATGGCAGTATTTTGCAGCTCAACACTTAGTTGACTCAAAAACAAGTCATTGAGCGTAAAGTAAAAGACATTAATCTCATTCTTTGCAGCATGAACAGTGCTTGTAAAGAAACTCATGGCACATGCTAACGCTATTGCGCCTTTCTTAAAATAACCCATAGATCACTCCTCTATTCCCTCATTATACGCATAAGCAAGGGCATAATGGATCCCATCTGAACTTGACCACTTAGACTATGATCTATAAATACATTCTGTACAGTTGTCATAGCGACATTGAGATGTATAAATTATAGACAAATTTATAGAAAGCTACGGTTTGTACTAAGCATTGACTGCACTTGGCCACTATAAGAACGACGAGCTTGTTGTAGCTCGATAATAACGACGAGCTTGCTGTAGCTCGATAATAACGATGAGCTTGCTGTATCTCGATAATAACGACGAGCTTGCTGTAGCTCGATAATAACGATGAGCTTGTTTTAGCTACATAACAAGGCAAGGCTTGCGCTAGCGCATAACAACGCTACGCTGGCTTAAGAGAATGCATATGAGCAAGGTAACTTTTATCTTAATGGTATGCAGAGGCGCAAGGTAACTATGAGCTTAATAGTTAAATTCATTGCATACCAAATTTGAATTAACTGCTTCACCTTTGATCTCAAAGGGTTCAGATATCGACAAAGTTTTGTTTGACTCTACAGTGGTACGTATAATGTAGATAGTTTTCATTATGCACAAAGAGGCGGCCATGTCACTTAACAGCACTAGCGATATTCCATCATGTGAGCGTGAAATCTATATTGGCCTCATGAGTGGTACTAGTATTGACTCTCTTGAAGCAGCCATGCTTTTTGTTAGCACTAAAGATCATGAGATCTGCGATCTTAGCATTGGTAAAGTGGTCTCATATGAGTGGTTAAGTGACGAAAAAGAACTACTGCATGGATTGTGCGATCCTCATAGTCGTTTTAACAATGTACAAAGCCAAGCTCAAGGTGCACAGCTTATTTCTCAGCGCAGTGCTCAATTAGTCAATGATTTACTTAAGATCACAGGCTATAGCGCATCTGATATTGTAGCGATCGGATCGCATGGCCAGACTATCTTTCATCAGCCTGAAAAATCTATTAGCGTCCAAATTGACAATGGACCAAATCTAACCGCTCTTACCGGCATCGATGCGATCGTGAACTTTAGAGCTGCAGATCTTGCTGCAGGCGGTCAAGGTGCACCACTTGCTCAAATCTTTCACTCGGCCCTCTTTGGTAAAAACAATCGCCCTGTCTTCATGCTCAATTTAGGCGGCATTGCTAATATCACCGCTTTAGATGCAAAAGGTAATATCATTGCTGCCTTCGATACAGGTCCAGCCAATACGCTCATTGATCTTATTTGTCGCGAGGCTTTTAATGAGCCATATGACAAAGACGGCAACTACGCCCGCTCAGGTAAAGTAAATGAGCCTTTACTCAACGCCATGCTCACTCACGAGTACTTTGCTACTCCATATCCAAAATCCACAGGTCGAGAGCTCTTTAATGCCGAGTTTTTAAAACGTTTTGATGCTCTTCCTGACTTTAATAACTCATCACGAGAGGACATCCTCAACTTACTTGCAACCTTAACTGAGCTTACTGCCCGTACCGTGCTTGATGGCATCAAACAAGTAGTCACTAGTATTAACTCCGCACCAAAGAGCAATGCTTGCAGTGACGCCCAATCCTATACTTCAGATACTTGTGAGCTTATCGTGGCCGGCGGTGGTGCTGATAATGGCTATATGATGGAGCGTTTTAAAGTACTAGCTGATGCAATGGGTCTTAAGCTCTCCATTAGCAGCATTAAGCAACAAGGTATTGCCCCACAAGCTCTTGAACCTGCTGCCTTTGCCTATTTTGCAGCTTTATGTACTCATGGTATTCAAGTAAACCTCAACAGCAGTACAGGTGCTAAAGCTCCCTCCATCTTAGGCTGCATTTGTCCAAGTATAAATGGCCACTTTGTGCGCTCACTCAGAGCTAACTAGCCAAGCGTAGAGCGCTAGATAATAGACAAGTTGCATTAACTATGCTTTATCTTTCTCCGCTTGTCTGTGCACTGCGATCGAGCTTAACTTGTGATCTTTAGGATTTTGTTTTGCACACTGTCCTTAACCTAAGTATTTTTAGCTAAACTTGTAGCGCTGTTTTATAACAGCTAATGCGAGCAAAAGATCAGTAGCTTACTATGCTTACTTAGCAAGCTTAGTAATGCCCAAGCCTTTAATTGGCAGTGTGATACTTAAAAAGGTTGCATAGCTTATTTTAAAACTTAGGCTTAGTACTCTAGTTATTGTCTATGTTTAAGACTATGCGCCGTAATTGGGATTTCCAACACTCAAAGCAATGGGAGATTGCCTGTGAACACATTAACTATGGTGACAATTGCTGTCATTGTCATTCTGATCACGGGACTGATTATTCCACTGCGTATGTCCATACGTAGTAAGCTTATTATTAGCCTATTACTTGTTGGTGGCATGTGCCGTAATTACATCTACCTTGTTGTGGGTGGAACAGCCTACGATCCTAATATCCCATACAATCTGTACTTTATCCTTGAGATGACTCGCAGCATCCTCATTACTTTAGCTGCACTCGTGCTCATTAGAGTGGTCATCAATCTTGTCTACAAAGCCATACGTGTCGACTATCGAGCCTTCATAATTCCTGCGCACTCGCTGTTCTATCTTATGATCATGCTGTCCATCGCAACAGCTATCTCAATTTACGGAACCGCTTGTACTTACAGAAAGCCAAACTTAACTCACTATCAAGTTAAGATGGATAAGCTCGCTCCTGAGCTTGATAAGCTGCGTATTGTAGTGCTTAGCGACATGCACATCTCTTCGCAGTCTAATCCATCATATGTTGCGGATATCATTGCTCGAGTTAACCGTCTTCACCCTGATCTTGTCTTACTACCTGGTGATCTTATCGACGGTCAAGTGCACAAACGTCATGCTCTTGCTAAGCTCTACTTTGATTTACGCGCCAAGTATGGCGTTTACTTTAGCTCGGGCAATCATGAGTACTACTCTGACTATAACAAGTGGCAAAACTATCTTACGCAAGGTGGCCTCATTAGCCTTGATAACAAAGTAGCCCACATTAAAGATGAACATGGAAAGACCATTTTGACTTTAGGCGGCGTTACTGATCCTAAGGCTGCTAACTACAACCTGCCAATGCCAGATATTGCAGGTGTGAAAGCTATGCTCAAGAGCAAGGCCCCAACCATTGTGCTATCCCATCGCCCTGCCTATGGTGAGGATTTCTCTACAGGCGACAATAAAGCTGATCTCGTAGTCTCAGGACATACCCATGGCGGCTTGATGAATATTGCCGCACCAATAGTTTCATTTCTAAACAATGGCTTTGTCTCAGGTCACTACAAGGTCAATGACACCAATGTCATTGTCAGCCGTGGTATCAATGTATGGCAAGGTTATCCAATGCGCTTAGGCGTGCCTAATGAGATTGTGGTGATCTCCTTAAGATCAAAGGTAAAGCCATCTAAGGGCACCATCAGCATGACTAAAGCATCTGAAGTAGCGCTTAAAGAGCGTGAAGATAAGCAAAAGCTAGAAGATGCTAAAGCTAAGTTACATGCTACACAAGTAACAGCGAATAACGCTGCTATCCAAAGCAAGCCAGGCACCTTAATCCTACACGGCACTCGCTCTGATAATGCGCAAACAAAGAGCAAGGCAGCAGATAGCTCTAACGAGCTTAATGCCTATGATGAAAGCGTGATGGACTCATCCATTATGCGTGCTGACGGAGCGGCAACTGATCTGCAGATCATATTGCCAATGGTGAATATCGAAAGTGGCGAGATCTCACGTAAGGTTACTGATTTAGCCGTACTACCAAAGAATCTAACCTACGATCAGAAGCGTCGTATTATCGATATTCTTTCTGAGGGCACTGCGCTTGCCAAACTCCGTGAGCAAGAGGAGGCTAAGGCCAAATACGATCAGCTCTTAGAAGACAAGATTAACATTCTGCCAATGGGCTATAGCCTCGATGTGAGAGAGTCAATAAACTCTCACAGAACACCTTCGCAAATGCAACAAGAGGCTCAAAAGCAGCAAGATAAAAACAAGCACAAAGCCTCTGCAACACAACAGCAAGGCAACAGCTTTGTTAAAGATGAGTATATGGATGAGACCAGACTTACTAGCAAACTGCATCAGCAAGTCATTACTGACGATGAGACCTTATTTAGACTTGAAAATGAGAGCATGTCCGATGTGAATGATATTGCTGCAGAGTATGGCATCTCCATCGGCACCGGCAATATCAACCAAGCAGACCATGGTGTTAATGACCTCATTGAAAAGCAGCAAGTGCAGCGCAACCTTCCTGAGGATACAAGCGGCGCATCCGAATAATAGCGCCCTCCAAGGCAGTTGCGGCTGCCATTCTATTGCGACTCATCTAAATAAGAACGCCTTCCAAGGCTGTTGCGGCGCATCTTATTAGGCTGCAGCTGCAATTCTATTGCGGCACATCCGAATAAGAGAGCTTTCCATGGCTGTTGGGGCGCATCTTATTAGGCGGCAGCTGCAATTATATTGAGGCGTAGCTGTGTAGGATGACTCTGCCAAGGCTTTTTCATCTGCATTGATGAGATTGCTGTTGGCAGGATTTCTTTGCAGCAGCTAGTAACAAAAAGGGCAAGCTTAGAGCTTGCCCTTTTTGCTTAGGTGATGTGAGGCACCTTTCTAGCGGCGAGTAATACCGTAGGCATTACGTGCTTGGTAGTTGGCGTAATGCGGGCCTGTAGCACCGTTGTTTTGCAGATCGCTAAGAATATCCAGCTGATCTTGGCTTAAAGTGGAGACGGAGTTTAAGCCTCCGGCCACTACCTGACTCAAGATGTCGGCTGGATTTTCATCAGCGGCTAAGCCCTGCTGAGGATTGTAATTGCCACCAGGTGCTTCAATGCTACCTAAAGCCATTGGTGCCATAGCAACTACATCAGACATACCAGGATTCATAGCTGTAACTGCTGAGAAGTTGGTTGCACCTCGCGCAGAACTGCCTACCGCGCCAATAGATAGTGGTCCACCACGAGCCGGAGCTGGAGCTGTCATTCTAGGAGCGCTACCTACCATGGTGTTTACATTAGCACCGGCTGAGGTCATTGGAGCTGATGCAACAGGGGCCTGAGCATGAGCGTGTGCCTGAGCTTGGGCATGGGGCTGAGCTTGTGACTGTGCCTTGGCTTGAGCTTGTGCTTGAGCACGAGCTGCAGCCTCACGGGCTGTACGAGCTGCGATCTCAGCAATCTCATAAGGATCAGCCTTCTCATGACGATCTGAAGTGGCAGAACCAACTGCACCAATACGACCTTGCTCTGCTAATGCCTTACGACGAGCACTATGTACTGCAGCAGCTGCAGCGGCAGCACGAGCGGCATTAGACTCAACATTATTATCTGATGCCAAAGCACCTGCATAGGCATCAGCCTCTGCTTGTGCTGCACGAGCAACGGCTTCACGCGCCTCGTTACGAGCCGTGGTGTTGGTATTAGCACTCATCATGCGAGCTGCATTAGGCAAACGATCACGACCATGTAAAGTTACGCTATCCTCAGCTAGCTCTTCATCAATATCAGCCTTTAAGTTATTGATGTACTCACTGTTACCAGAGAGATTATCAAATGACATAGCATGAGCGATCTCTTGAGATGCGCCCATTGCATCAGCACTATTGTTGATAGTTGCACGAGCACTCTGAGCATAAACAGTGTTGTTATCATCACCACTTAAGCCTAAAGCACCGGCAAGAGCTGACTCATAATCAGCATCCTGAGCGACATTAGATGAAGCTGCGACTTGAGCCTTACGGGACTTATCTTTGCCCAAATTCTCTTTGATGATGCTATCTGCTAAACGGTCGATAGCCTCAAGATTTTGTTCAAAGTTATCAGATTCTAAAGACTCTAATGCCGCATCCTTATCAAAGGTTTTGCCATCTTCTGTTGAAGCAGCCAGAATCTGCGCTAAGCTTTCTTCTTCATCTTTTTCATCATCGTAGAGGTCGCTGTCATTAGACTTAGTTACATCTTTGATTGCTGAGGCGTTAGCAAGGCTTTCGGCAAGCATTTCTTCTTCATGCTTTTCCTCTTCAACTTCAACACCACCAGAGATGATCTTAGCTAAGTCCTCAGCCTCACCGATATCAACCTGAGCAGATACTACCTGTTCAGACTCATCAGGAGTTAAAGCACCAAAACTTAAAGAGAGACTTTCTTCTTCATTCTTCTCATCAGAGCCTTCTACAGCACCGCTGATGATGCTTCGTAAGCTTTCAGCCTCATCTTTTTCTTCAAAGTCAGTGCTGCTTGCAACTTCAGATGGTGTGCCATCAACATCTTGAGTGTATGACGGTTCAGATTTCTTGCCCATAATGGACTCAATAACCGCACGCTCATCACTATCTAAAGCGGCTGACGGACTATCAGCGCTTACAGCTAATGCTGTATCGGCCTTAGCTACAGCATCGCCACTACCATCATGTTGTGCATCAGTAGAGCTATGGTCGATGATGTCATCTGAACTCTTAAAGCTATCAGAATCGCTCTCGGCTCTAAATGGAGCGCTATTATCGATAACCTTACCGTTCTCATCAACCTCGTAAAGCAGCCTTAACTCATCTTCGCTAAGACCAGTACGGGCAGATAACTCGGTTAAGGAAACACCAGCTTCAATAAAAGCATGAGCCTTATCTAAGGTAGCGATATCAATACCAAATGGCTTTTCATCCTTTTGCTTACGCACATAGTCCTCGTCGTAGATCATATCTACAACAGGAGCATTGCCATTGTTCTGCTCGCTATTAGAGTAAGCAACATTAGCTGCACTCATGTCACCGGTAATGTCCTTACCGCTAACTGAGTTGTCTTGAGCACCATTGCTTACACTAACCTTAAGCTTATCAACATCTAAAGACTCGCTTGGCACAATATCAATAGTCAGCTGAGTCTTATCAGTAGCTTGTGATAATGAGTCTGATGCTACTTGCTTAGTTGCGCTCTCATAAGTTGCAACTTTATTAAGGCCCTTGCCAAAGCCTGGCTCCTTATCTGAGGAGTTTAAATTGATATCGCAAGAGTCCTCATCAACAGTAAGTCCTGAGGCGCGGTTATACATGCGCTCCATAGACGGCATCTTATTGTCAGCCTCTGTGCGCGATTGCACTTGAGTACTTGGTTTAGACTCGTCTAATGGCTCGGACTTATCACTAGAAATAGTGATATCAGCTGAAAGAGAGCTCAAGGTGCTCTTATCAGATAGGCCATCTCCACTTGCATCTAAAGAGCTATCAGCTATTGATTTTTTAGACTTAGCAAGCATCTCACTTTGGCCAAAGGTACCAGCTAAAGCGGCACGCTCAGCATCATTAAGTGCAGTATCAGGTAATACTACCTCATCAATGTATGATGGAGTGTTGGACATCATTGCAGCGTTGCTAGCAAACGCATCATTATCTGAATCAATGCCCTTAGCTAGAGTTGCATCTACAGTGTTGATGATGCTGCTAGCGGCATTAACCACATCATTAAGCACAGCAATAGCATCGCGCTTTGAGCCATCTTGGGATGCTTTTAAGGCATAGGCATCCTCTTCGCTCAAGCTATTGCTTTGAGCGCTTTTAGCATCAGTGCTTGCTGTAGCTACTAAGTTGCTATTTGAGTCAGATAATTCATTGGTAAGATTTGCTTCAGCTTTGTCAGCATTAAGAGCTGAAGTTGGACGAGGCTCTACCTCAACCTCGATGAATGTGCCCTCATGGGGTAACCCCTGCCTGGGAGCTCCAGACGAGCCTCCTAAAGAATGAGTTCTATCGCCAGGATCGGCACCAAAGGCCATACCTAATGGGTTTAAAGGATCACGAGTGCTACCTTGACGGTTAGATCTTTGATTAGATTGGTTTTCTTTCTTGCTTGCATGTGATGAATCAGCTTGAGCATTGGCCATGTGCTCACCAATGGTGGCAGGACCAGAATTTGGATCGATCTTAGAAAAATCGACAGTGCCCACTAACTTAGCAATATCAGATGCGGTTTGGGCAAAGGAGGCATCAAAAGGCTCATCTTCAGCACTAGCATGATTTTGTGCAGCAAAGGCTTGCTGTGGATCATACATGCCATCATCAGAGGCATCATTGTGCTGTGGTGCATAAGTAGACTTTGCATCAGACATGACAGAGCGCGCAGCCTGCTGCTGTGCAGCACGAGCTTTTTTACGTGCTTCACGAGTGCTATGCTCTCGGCCCTGATGAGAAGCAGATGGAGCGTTATTCGATGAGGCATTGTTCTCAGGTGAACCGCTGCTACGCTGAGCTGCACTTACTGCAGCATTGCCAGGGAGCGCAGCCATAAGGGTCTTAAGCTGAGAAACAGCATGCACCAGACCTTGCTGATCTTTTTGAATACCTTCAAGTGAGCTAGCTTGCTCCTCACGGATCTTATCGACCTCATCGCAAATCTGCGAGATGGTGTCCTTGAGATTGTGCTCTTCTCCATCTTCATCGGTGAACACAATATCCTCAAGTCTATAGCGTTGCTCAGGTACTTTTAGCTCGCCACGTGCTTTACGTCCAAAGAGTTCATCTAAGGAACGTTTGGCATCTTCTAGAGCTATTTCACTAACTTGCAGACGCTCCTGCAGCTCATCAATTGTATTCTCTAATCGTGCACTACGACGGGAATTTAAGATGAATGAAACTAGCACTAGGATGATAACTATAAACACTACTCCTGCAAGGTACAGGGTTAGCAAACTTGGCGCTGAATAACTACCGTCCACAACGAAAGTCCTGTCTAGAAAAATACCTAAGCTATGCTAAAAAGTTGATAATTGCACAATAAGACGCAATTGTTATTACAAGCAAAGCAAAATGGCTATAGTCAAGCTACATATTACGGGCGCACATCACCATCTAACACCATAATGATGTCAGATCACTTTAGGCACGCCACTTCTAGTGAAATTCTGAGAGGCAAATTATATCACGTTATCTAAAAGGCACAGCTTTAAGGCTACATCTAACGTATGTTTAACTGTCACAATTTGTGCATTTGAACAAACAGATTATGACCTGTTGTAAGTTTGATTTTACTTGCCTTAGAAAAACAAAAGCCTCGCAATGCGAGGCCTCTGTAAACTCATGCAACGCAGCTTACGCTGCCTTAACATTAGTTTGAAATGTTGGCGATGTCCTGCCACTCTTCTTCAGTAAGAAGCTTGTACAGGTCGATGAGGATGAGCAGATCATCTTCACGATTGCAAACACCGCAAATGAACTTAGCGCTCTCTTCGGTACCTACGTTAGGGGTATCGTCGATCTCATTAGTGTTGAGGTCAACTACTTCAGCAACAGAGTCAACTAAAATACCAACAACCTGACGCTCAGACTCGATGATCATGATACGGGTGTTATCAGTAATCTCTGATGGTGGCAGACCGAAACGCATACGGGTATCAATAACAGATACTACGTTACCACGCAGGTTGATAATACCTAATACGTAAGCTGGTGCACCAGGAACTGGAGCGATGTCAGAGTAACGTAATACTTCACGAACCTGCATTACGTTAACACCGTACATTTCACGGTCGAGCTGGAAAGTTACCCAACGTAAAACCTCACCCTGGCTGCTATCTGGATCGTAAATTGAGGTTGAAGTTGTCTCTTCATTAGCCATTTGTATAAAGTCCTCTGAACTCAATCTCCAACTCTACAACATTATGTTGGAGAATCCCCGACAAGCTAAAGGTATTAAACCTAATGCATCCTTATGCTCTGATGATCAAAGCAGGAGTACTGCCTTATGACAGTAGCATAACAATGCTAGCAGCATGATAGCAAAACAAGCTGTTACACAAAAGTAACACTTAATGCTTAAGCTGCTCTGTCTATAAGTTCAGTATACCCTTATCGGTCTACGCTGATTGCACGAACGTGCTCAATTCATGCCTAAACTACACTAGATTGACCTTGATGTGACTAATAGACTTATCATCAAGTCTTAAGTCGCATTTTGAGCCACTATTTTAGTTTATAGGCGGTATATATAAGCTGCATGGCAATTAAAAACAATCACCTGCGCCTTATGTATTGCTCATAGCACCGTCAAAATAACTCACACTTTGTGTAAGTCATGTATAGTGCTATCCTCATGATTATAGCCTAGAAAATCGTTTGCTTACATGATCAAAGGCAAAATATTGAATACAAGTGCGCCTAAAGTGCCGATTGCAACAAGCTTTTTGACAAAAACCTAGTTCCAACATGCCCAACGAGTGATCATAAAGGCAAACTCGACTAATCAATAAGCGAACAAGCAATTTAGCTATGTGCTGCTTTTGTAAAACATTTCAGTACAACTGCACCAATAACATACCAAAAATATATCTACCATGGACAGTAAAGTACGCCAAATGACCTAAGACAGCAAGGGCCGCTAAATGGCCATGGACAGTAAAGTCCGCTAAGTGGACTAAGACGGCAATGGCCGCTAAAATGCCATGGACAGTAAAGACCGCGAGCGGATGATTACTGTTCAGCGTTATAAAGAATTTTACGTTGGTGCTCGATGTGAAATCGTGAGTGTGCATCATCCGGTGTTTGCTAAAAATATTGGCACTATTGTAAAAATCGTTACGATATACGATTCAGGATGTGTGGAGTTTCCTTGTACTGGCTACTCTCACTTACATTATGGCAACATGGAAACCCAAAGTGTCATAGATAGAATGAATGCGTTGGCATTTCTGATTGTATAATGTCAGTTAATTTCTAATTGTAAATTATAGAGGGTTGAATATGAGTATGGATCTATCTCATCTGGCCGAAATGACACCTTCTGATGAAGCACGATTTTTTACCGTTTTTGATAGACAACTTGGATATGATGCAGGTGAAGAAGCCCGTGCTAATCTTCTTAGTGGCGTACCTATTTATTACGCTGAACGAAATACACCAGAAGGGTGTGTTATAAAAGAATATCCAGATGGTCGTAAGGAACTGGTGAGTTTCATGACAGGTACAGAAAAAGTAGTTGAGGTTAAGCCCTGATGCGTCCTCAACTCTGGGTTATTGCAGGGCCTAATGGTGCAGGAAAATCTACCCTAGTTAAGCGACATATCCTTGGTAAAATAGAGGTTGTTAACCCTGATGATATTGCGCGGGAACAAGGTATAAGCAATCGAAAGGCAGGAGAGCAGGCACTTTTTCTGCGCACGGAAAATCTCAAAAATAGATGTACTTTCGCTGTAGAAACGACACTCACAGGAATGGGGGAGATTAAGTTAATGCAGCTTGCTGCGACTGCAGGTTACAAAATTAATTTAATCTATGTGGGGGTAAAAGATGTAGGAATGTCAGTAGCTCGCGTTAACCAGCGTGTAAGCCCTGGTGGTCATAATGTGCCTGTTGATGACCTTTTCAGACGATACGAGCGTTCTGTAACCAACCTACCTAAAGCTATGGCCGTGGCTGACCTGGTATGGGTATTTGATAACAGTTATAACAGACGGCGATTACTTTTCCGCACAGAACAAGATAAAACAAAGTTCATTTCTAATGATTTGCCTGATTGGTTTAAAAAAGTCGCTGGGACAGAGATTGAGCAGGCCAGAATGAAAAAGAAGAAATTAAGTCGTTAGTTAAATGTCTAAGGATAAACCGGCTATAAGCCGGTTTTTTTTTGATAATCTCTTTTACACACACTTGTGTTTAGCTAAATATTTTATTTAACTAAACGGGGTTCCGTGGGAATTTCTGCGATAACACCCGCTAAGCGATTTCTCCCTGACGGAAATCACTTAAAGGACATAAGGCAGCAAGGGCCGCTAATGCGGCCCTTGGCAATCATATTCTTTTGTATCAGTGCCTATAAGAACTAGGCGTTCTTAGTGCCTTTAGTGCCATTGTCACCTTTTTCTTCGGTGATATTACGCACTAAGTCTTCGATATCTGCACCGGCCTCAAATAAAGCGATTAAAGCCTTAACATGCAGTAAGGCGCACTTCTCGGCAGTTACGATACCAGCAAGCCATGGACGGTTACCAGGAATCTCACGCCACTTGATCTGAGAGCTAGTTAAAGTACGGTTACCCTCTAAGACGTCACAACCAATAGACCATGGAGACATGCCTAAGGAGATTAAGTAAGGGTACTTCTCTGGGCTTTGCTTAATATCTGGCTTAACCCAACGTAAGGTATCAACGATATTAATCTTATCGCCACGAACATCAGTAATACCCATGAACCATGAAGGCTTACCAAAGAGGTTGGTAATCTTATCGCACTCGAAGATACCACCAAGGTCGATAAGAGGCACAGCAAAGCGTACGCCCTGAACTAAGAAGAACAGTACCTGGAATTGCTCGCCAAGATCAACGTTCTTCCAATCCTTGTTAATAGCGTGCAGCTTATCAGCCATACGCTGTTCAGCAGTCTGAGGAGGAGCCTTGGTAACCTGCTCAATCTTCTGAACTTGCTCAACCTTGACCTCAGGCTCTGCAACCTTAGTCTCAACCTTGACCTCAGGCTCAGAAACCTTAGTCTCAACCTTAACCTCAGGCTCTGCAACCTTGGTCTCAACCTTAACCTCAGGCTTTGCAACCTTGGTCTCAACCTTAACCTCAGGCTCTGCAACCTTAGTCTCAGTAGCAGTCTGAGGAACAATGGTATTAAGCAGACGCTGCAGGCTTTCGCTATCACCTGGATCGGCAAACTCAAGCTCTTTAGCAGTTTCAGTCTTAGTTGCGGTCTGCAGCTGTGGCTCATAGCTTACAGCTGAAGACACTGATGAAGAACTCTCTTCGTCAGCAGAACTTTGTGCAGCAGCGATCATGGCTGCATCGGCTGCGCTTTCAGCAGCGGCAGCATCAGCCTTGTCCTTATCAGACTGCTCAGCTGCGGCAATCATGGCAGCATCGGCAGCACTCTCGGCTGCAGCAGCATCTGCCTTGTCCTTATCAGCCTGCTCGGCTGCGGCGATCATGGCAGCATCGGCAGCGCTCTCGGCTGCAGCAGCATCGGCCTTGTCCTTATCAGACTGCTCAGCTGCAGCGATCATGGCTGCATCGGCTGCGCTTTCAGCAGCGGCAGCATCTGCCTTGTCCTTATCAGACTGCTCAGCTGCAGCAATCATGGCAGCATCAGCAGCGCTCTCGGCTGCAGCAGCATCTGCCTTGTCCTTATCAGACTGCTCAGCTGCGGCGATCATGGCTGCATCGGCTGCGCTTTCAGCAGCGGCAGCATCTGCCTTGTCCTTATCAGACTGCTCAGCTGCAGCAATCATGGCAGCATCAGCAGCGCTCTCGGCTGCAGCAGCATCTGCCTTGTCCTTATCAGACTGCTCAGCTGCGGCGATCATGGCTGCATCGGCTGCGCTTTCAGCAGCGGCAGCATCTGCCTTGTCCTTTTCAGATTGCTCGGCTGCAGCGATCATGGCAGCATCAGCAGCGCTCTCGGCATCAACAGTATCTGCCTTGTCCTTTTCAGATTGCTCGGCTGCGGCGATCATGGCTGCATCAGCAGCGCTCTCAGCAGCGACAGCATCTGCCTTGTCCTTATCAGCCTGCTCGGCTGCAGAAATCATGGCTGCATCAGCTGCGCTCTCAGCATCAACAGGGATCTCATTGGCGCTTTCAGATGCGCTATCCTTGCCACTTTCAGATGCGCTTTGCTCAGCATCTTCCTGAGCGGAGCTTTGTGCTACGCTTGGCTGTGCAATGCTATCAGATGATGTAGTTGATGACTCTGAGCTCTGTGCTTCCTTATCATCAGCAACATGCTCTGCATCTTCAACACTAGTACCAGAGACCACCTTCTCGATAACGATCGCGTCATCGGTAGTATGGGTATGAATAACCTCAGTGCTATCAGGTGTGGTGGTAACAACTGTTTGAGTCTGAACATCTGCTGTTGAAGAAGAGGTCGTTACGCTGCTGGTAACAGCCTTTGGCTGAATGCCGATTTGCACAAACTCGCTAGTGCTTGGCTCTTCTTCATCAATAGAGATGAATGGCTCTTTAGAGATCGCATCATAGTCACGATCGACTGATGAACCTGTTGCAACTTCTTGCTCTTGAGCTTGGGTTGCAGATACAGTCTCATCAGCAGCTGAAGAGATAACGATACCCTCAGTTGAAGCCTTGGCACTTTCTAAGTTAGAAGGCTCTGTCTTAAGAGGTGCAGACTGCTCATTAAGCCCCTTAGAGACAACACTCTGAGTAACAACTGCAGCGTTAGTAGCGCTGACTGTTAATGAGTCGCTGTCTGCAATAGTCTTAGAGGATACTTCACCTTGAGCACTCACAATAGTGCTTGAAGCGCCAGTTGATGCTAAAGCTGCATGGTTAGCGTCAATAGCGGCATTGGCACTCGTAAGTACACTTTCATTGGCTTCTTTTGAGTAGGAGGATTCGTCGGCAGGTGCAGCCTGCATGTCCCCTTGTTCTTGGAGCTCACCGTCAAACTCCTCATCATCTACTTCAGCAAGCATTTGCTGGAAGTAGGCAATGAGAGTTTCCTCTTCACGGTCGTGATGACTTGGAGCCATTACAAATTCTCCTTGAGCAGCTTATTAGCGTGCCTACTAAAAGACCTGACCTTAAGCTTGGCATATTTAAAGGCCATCAGTCTTAATACAAAACTGCACTTTCACTAACTGCAGGTTTGCCAAATGTAATTGTCTTTAAGCTTGCTCTGCGTAGCCTCATGCACTGCATGAGCAAAACTCATAATTCTTTTAGTAAGAAAAAAGCATTTAATGATCAACTGTAATCTAACTACAACTCTGAGCTCTTAACTATCCACGCTACTGAGAGTGGCAAGTAACGTAAATTTAGGCATATTTAGCTGTCTATTTGTAGATTACTAGTGCTCTATTGACTTCATATGTGCTTGATGCGCAAGAGTAAAACTATGAAGTCGTTTATATCTTTTGCTTTTCTTACTGATGCATGCTGCACTATTAAGTTTGTTAACTTATGTGGCAGTCAAACACCTTAAAACTGTACCTTTAAGCTAGATCATCTCAAGCTTAATGGCGTCGCCTACATCCTTGAGATTTTCTGATACACGATCAGGATGACGCTCTAACTCGCTCTCGATGAGAGATTTGAGTAAGTTACGGTAGGCAACAGAACCCTGACGGGAATCATCCATAAGTGGCAGAGGTAATCTACGTGCAGATGACTCTCTAAAGGAGATATCAATCGGAATACTGCCACGCCAAATATGATCGCGATAGTGAGTCTTTAAATAGCTAAGGCTCTGTACTGATGCTTTGGTGCGACGGTCATACATGGTTGGGATGATGATGTAATCAAAATGTACGCTCTTGTTAGCACGCTGCATCACAGTAAAGGTACGCACCATACCCTCAAGGCCCTTAAGAGCTAAGAACTCGGTTTGGGTTGGAACAATAATAGTAGTTGCGGCTACTAAAGCATTAACCATCAGAGCGCCTAAGACAGGAGGACAGTCGATGAGGACTACATCGTAGCAATCTTCGATGAGGCTTAAAGAGCGAGATAAAATACGACCTACACCCTGACGACCGGATAAATGACGGTCAATGGTAGCTAAGGTCATAGAGGCTGAGATCAGATCTAAGCCCTCATGAGCGGTCTTGGTAATACAGCGCAAGATACCCTCACGAGTTGGGGTCTTCATTGCGTATAAGTCGAACAGATTGTTTTGATCGATCCTTTCGTCATCTATACCTAAATATGAGGTAAGAGAAGCATGCGGATCTGTGTCGACCACCAATACGCGGAGGTTTTCTTTTTGTAACCAGCCAGCAATTGAGGCGACTGTTGTGGTCTTACCCACACCGCCTTTCTGGCTTGCAACGGCCCATACTAACACTGCCCACTCCCGATAAAATAAATGAAACCGGTAAAGCTTATATCCTAAAGCTGCATACAAAAGTGTCTATTGACGCTGCATAAGGTACTAATGTGCTTGATAGAACACACTGCACACAAGTAAAAGCTTAAATATGTATTTTAGCAAGATACATCATCGATGTGAGTATCTTATGACGTGATTCTCAACTCTAAAAGCAAAAAAGATAACTCTATCTAACTCAAGTTTTACAGCATCGCAAAACTTCATGTGCCCATATGCACTCATAACTATCACAAAATAGCTTTAAGAAAAGCACAAGCAAGTTATTTTTAATTGCTCCTTTTGTTTGCTTAAAGTGCCAGATGTGGCATTGAGATTGGCAGAAACGTCATAAAACCTGCCAAAGAAAAGTGCTCAAAGGAATACTGCTTTTTAATGCACACGTAGATTCTGCAGTGCTCGTTTGAGAACTCTTGTAAAAGAGTGTCAAAGCTATGGCCTATCTTGAGGAGATGAAAGCCCCAGCCAGAGTGCCATGAGGCTTTGTCTGTGTTTTTGCTTTGCAAATTTTTGCGGCCATAAAAACACAAACAGGCGCTGCCTTGCGACAGCGCCTTTAATCAAACTAATGATCAATGTGTATATTAGTTCTGAGGACCAAAGTTTGGCAGCTCTACTCTGCCAGCACCTGCATCGCCCTCAGCAGGAGGAGCTTCCTCCTCCATAACACCAACATCTTGATCGATTGGCTCAGCCTTGAAGCTTACAGAACCATCAGGGTTTGCTTCGAAGTTAAAGCCACCACTACCTGCTCTACGTGTAGGGATCATGTTCTCAGAGCTACCTGGAACAACCTGTAGATTCTGATTCTTCAGAGCCTCACGAGAGATAGCGATTACTACACGTCTATTCTGTGCACGACCAGCGCGGGTTGCATTTGAGTAGAACGGTGAGTACTGGCCATATGCCTCAGCTGCTAAACGCTGTGGATCAATACCGTTAGCCTCAAGCTCCTGCAGCACGTTAATAGCACGGCGAGAAGATAGCTCCCAGTTATTGCCGTAAATAGCGCTTGGCACGAAAGAGTTATCAGTATAACCGCGTACACGGATATAGTTGTTAACGCTCTTGAGCGTATTGGCAATAGAAGCAATCACTGGACGTGAGCGTGTCAGGATTGATGAAGAGTTAGGAGCAAACAGCATGGTTGAAGAAATGTTGATGGTAATCCAGTTTGGATCATGCTCAACAATCACTTCATTGCTTAAGCCTTGCTCTGAAATGGTTTCAGAGATGGAACGCATCAGAGTATCGAATGGCTGACCAGATGGGTTATCACCTTCAAACTCGCTTTCAGCAGGACCAACACCGCCTTCTGAAACCTCATCAAGCTTACCGCCTTCGGTCATACCAGAAGACTTATCAGTCTGAGAGTCTGGGGTTACGTTAGTTAAGGTACCCTGAGTTGGCTCAATAACCTCGGAGGCCTCTAAGTTACCCTGAGTTACAGCCTCAGCGTTCTCATCGGAGTTAGCAGTCTGCTCCATAGCACCTGCATCTTCTAAGCTCTGCTGAGTAACACCGAAGTCCATAACACCGCCGCCACCAGGGGCCTCAGTCTGTACTTCGCCCTTTTGAGCTGCAGCAGATGCTAAAGAAGCATCAGCCATCAGATTGGCAACTGGACCTGGCAGTGCAATAACACCTGGTACTGCTGACACCATGCCCATTTCGCTGAATGATGCCATCAGACCTTTAATCATGGACTGAGCATCAACAGACTTAGCCATAGCAAACGAATACAGCACCACAAACACCGCGAACATCAGTGTCATGAAGTCAGCATAAGAAACCAGCCAACGCTCTAGGTTCTCATGGCCTGCATGTTTTTTCTTTCTTGCCATTGTTAAATCCCTTACAGGTCTAGCTACTAGCTAAGAGCAACTAGACCGTCAAAAGCACGTGGCTCGCAGGAAAATCCTGTGCTCTTGCTAAACCGCCGCAACGTGCGACGATGCGGCCTGTGCTTTTGTTCAATGCACTGACTACTTTCATAGTCCTTGCATGATTAAGATGAGTCATTAACTCTTAAGAACATTAGGTCATGCACTAAGCTTAAAACTAAGATCTTTTTACAAGGCTCATCTAAATGTTTAATCAGGAGACGAGTAGAAACTAATCACCATTGAGGTTGCCAGTGTAAACACCGATACGACGCTTGAGCATAAGGGTGTTCTCAGAGCTGGCGATAGATACGAGACCTTCTAAGGTCATGTACTTATACAGGGCGATTTCAGCATTTAAGGTACGAATACGGTTAGCAGCTGGAATCAAGAATACGTTAGCACCTGCCACACCGTAAATGGTTGCAACGAATGCCACAGCAATGGAAGGACCTAACAGGTCAGGACGGTCTAACAGGGACATAGCGTGAATCAGACCCATAACCGCACCAATAATACCCATACATGGGAAGTAACCACCTAAGGACTCATAGAACTTAGCGTTTGGCTCAAGCTTCTGCTGCTCAAGCTCAATTGCGTTCTCAAGCAGAGCATAAAGAGCATCTTTATCTACACCGTCCACAATCATCTGAATGCCAGTGCGGGTAAAGTCGTCATTAGCGGAAGCTACGGAGTTTTCCAAAGCCAGAGGACCCTGCTGACGAGCAATGGTGGACATACCAGCAAGCAGTTCACCTTGGGACTGGAAGTTTAAGCGTGGAGGTGAAATGAGCCATAAGAAGTGCTTGAAAGCGGTGAGAATTTCTTTTGGAGAGAACTGCACGAAACCGGCACCAAGACCAGCACCGCACACGATCAGGAATGCTGGGGCATTCAACAGCGCTGAAGGGTGAGTACCTTCAATCAGCATGGTCGCAATCATACAGGCGATTGCGATAACAAGACCAAAAACGTTCATACTTATATACACAGAACCAAGTTATAGGCCTATAGCTATATAAGCTTTCTTAAAGAGAGGCATAAAAACATGCCACCTTGAAGAACTCTCAATAAGCTAAAGAGCACATCAGTTTCTTAAGTTTTACTTAAGCAACTTTGAACCTAGTTCCTGGTGTCTCCTTAGTCAACCTAACTAAATGACTTGAAAAAACTGGCCTAAGATCCTGCATACGATAGCAAGAGCGCTCCGTATACCGTCACTAAAGCCATGTCACTGCTGTGACTTTTGTGTCCTTAGACACGTATGCAGAGCATTCCCTCTGCAATTCTGCTCACGACAACCTTAGATCATACTTAGAGCAACTTAGGACTACTCTATAGAGTGGTTGTCATTACAAGGCATCATTTGATGCTTTGCAATTGTTTTTAACGAGACTCATAAGTTAAAGACCATGCTTAAACTTTTTCTAAGCATCGTTAAAAACAATCGCAAGTATGCCTAATTATGCATGCTATTTAGTCGCATGCAAAAGTAAACAGTTCAAGTTTGAGTCTAAGACCACAAAGATCCTGACTACAATACTTTAGTACATAGACATAAAGTTCTCATGTACTATGAAACAAGGTTGTGATGAACACGAGATTATTGCACTGCAAATCAGCAAAGATCATGTGATTTGATGGCCTCAAGGCCCAAATACATTAGTGCTTGTGCATTTATGCTAGCTTTATGCCAATAGATAAGCCAAAAAACCGCCAGATCTCAGTACTGACGGGCTTTATCAAAATACCTAGTTACAATCAAAGCTGTAAGTATCCTGATATTATTCATCTTTATTGGCCACAATGCACCATATTAACTCGCAAAAAAGCTCAAGGACCTACTTCTCTAGCATCCTAACTCTTGCCATAGTCAAAACTACAACAACTAAAAACAACTAAGGTCCAAGCATATAGCTGTAGCCTTGCTGCTGCAAAGTAATGATGATGTGGCTGTAGCCTTGCTGCTGCAAAGTAAAGGTGAGGTGGCCATTAAAGCAAAAAAGCTCCACATCTTAATTTAGATGTGGAGCTTTTTTTATCAAGTTAAGCTTTTGATATTAGCTTACTTACGCATC
>Susan_p2__coassemble_853_pt1 | contig 19613 bp, 9 predicted proteins | sample Susan_p2__metabat2_high_PE_044 | metagenome-assembled genome bin Susan_p2
GGCCCATTAGGCGAGAACGAACACGACGAAAACACCGATGACGAGTATGGCAATACCTACTCTGACACCGACGCTGAGACCGACTACATCAAGCGCCCACGTCGCGATCGCCCTGGCATGGCTTTCCACCACTCCATGCTGACATAAAGCCCATAAAAACTGCGCAAGCGCCACACTACAAGCCAAGCATTTGCTTGGCTTTTGTCTTTTTAGCCTCCATGAACAATCTGCGCATCAAAACACCTTTAAGAACAAAAATAATTTTGGTCTTTGTCTGTCACTTCTCATGTGTCAATTAATCACTACCCACTCTCATAAACCGCTATTATATGCGTTTTAATCAATAGGCACATTTCGTGCTCAACTAGGCTCTAGCAGCCCATGAGATTGTGTCATTAGAGCTCATGGCTATTTATAAGAGAAAGAGCTATGGCCCTATACGTCAACACGAATGTGAGTTCGATTAACGCGCAGCGTAAGCTCGCGAACTCGACTCTAGCACTTAATACCTCATACCAACGTTTGTCTTCGGGACTTCGCATCAATAGCTCCAAAGATGACGCTGCTGGCCTTCAGATCTCTGATCGCTTAACTGCCCAGATAAATGGCTTAAATCAGGGAAATCGTAACGCTAATGACGGTATCGCATTAGCCCAGACCATTGAAGGTGCTTTAGACGAAACCACTGCAATGCTACAGCGTATTCGTACTTTAGCTGTTCAGGCTGCTAACGGTACAAATACCGCCAAAGACCGTCAGTCTTTGCAAGAAGAAGTTAAGGCTCTATCTCATGAGATTAACCGTATTGCAAAGAAGACTACTTTTGCTGGTGCTCAAGTATTAGACGGTGGTGGTAACAATACTCTGATGCGTCCAGGCGCAAAAGTTGGTCAGGTCCAAAAGTGGGAATATTTCTTCCAAGTGGGCGCGAACGCTAAGGATGAGTTGACCTTAGAGTGCGGCGCTTTCGACATGACTGGCATCATGTGCATGGCCAACGAAGGCAAAAACGCTGCTAACAAGATGCAGTTTGCTCAAGTAGAGGCAAATGCAGGTCTGGATACCAAGTTTGGCCTAGTTAGAACTAAAGCAGCAACTCCTAGTCTTGCATATTGGGCGGTATCCACTCCACAGGCTGCACAAAAGACACTACAGTACATTGATGAGTTCATTCAGGCCGTCGATTCTAAACGTGCGGCCCTAGGAGCCATACAGAACAGAATGGAAAGCACTATCCGCAATCAGGCTTCCATTTCTGAGAACGAATCCGATGCACGCAGCCGTATTCGCGACACCGACTTTGCATCTGAGACTGCCGCTTTAACCTCTAATCAGATTATTCAGCAGGCATCTCAGACTATTCTGACACAAGCTAATCAGCGCCCAACTATTGCGCTGCAGCTCCTCAGTCAGTAGTAAACAAATACCTAATGCCACACATACTTCCTAAATATAAGTATGCCCCATTAAGCACCTTGGTTTATTTATTGCAACTTCATTTGCAACATTATGTTTAGCCATGAGGAGCAAATAGCCCATGGCAAATCTAAGGGAGATTTACCATGGCTCTGTATGTTAATACCAACGTTAGCTCCATTAATGCTCAACGTAAGCTCGCTAATTCAACCTTAGCCCTGAACACCTCTTATCAGAGATTGTCATCAGGTCTTCGTATCAACAGCTCCAAAGATGACGCTGCTGGCCTGCAGATCTCTGATCGCCTAACAGCCCAGATAAATGGCTTAAATCAGGGAAATCGTAACTCCAATGACGGTATTGCCTTAGCTCAGACCATCGAAGGCGCTCTCGACGAGACTACCGCAATGCTGCAGCGTATCCGTACTCTCGCCGTCCAAGCCGCTAACGGTACTAACACTGAGAAAGATCGTAAGGCTCTGCAAGAGGAAGTAAACTCCCTCTCTGAGGAAATCAGCCGAATCGCCCGCAAATCCACCTTTGCTGGCGCTCAAATCTTAGACGGCGGTGGCACCAATACCCTGATGCGTGAAGTAGCCGGCCAAGCAGGTGGTGCTGCTAACGCTAAAAAGTATGAGTACTTCTTCCAGGTGGGCGCAAACTCCAAGGACGAAATTACCTTAGAGTGTGGCGCATTCACCATGAAAGCCATCTATTCTCAAGTTGAATTAAGTAAAGCCAAAAATGTCGAAGGCGTTGATATTGGTAATGACCCAACTAAAGCTGGCATGTCAAAGAATGGCCAAGGCGAAATGCGCTGGGTTGTAGACAAGCCAAGTATGGCTCAACGTACCCTGTACTCCATCGATAAGTTTATCGAATTCGTTGATTCTAAGCGTGCGGCCCTAGGCGCAATACAGAACAGAATGGAAAGTACCATTCGCAATCAGAGCTCAATTTCTGAGAACGAGTCTGATGCACGCAGCCGTATTCGTGATACCGACTTTGCCTCTGAGACTGCCGCTTTAACCTCTAATCAGATTATTCAGCAGGCATCTCAGACCATCCTGACTCAGGCTAATCAGCGTCCTACCATCGCGCTGCAGCTCCTTGGTCAGTAGTACCTATCCATTATCAAATCTACAAGGCAGCCATTGGCTGCCTTTTCTTTTGCTAATAGCCAAACTCAAACAACAATCGTTGCTTATGGACTCTAGCAAAATTGAAAAATGCTTTGTTTGTTGGTTCGAGATTTGCAAAGTGCTTAGATAAGAAATATTTTGCCATGAGTGACGAATAGCCCATGGCTGACGTATGAGAGATTCACTATGGCACTATATGTAAACACTAACGTTAGCTCCATCAATGCTCAACGTAAGCTTGCTAACTCAACCTTGGCCCTGAACACCTCTTATCAGAGATTGTCATCAGGTCTTCGTATCAACAGCTCCAAGGATGACGCAGCAGGTCTGCAGATCTCTGACCGCTTAACAGCCCAGATAAATGGCTTAAATCAGGGAAATCGTAACTCTAACGACGGTATTGCCTTAGCTCAGACCATTGAAGGTGCCTTAGACGAAACCACCAACATGCTGCAGCGTATCCGTACCCTAGCCGTACAGTCTGCTAACGGTACCAATACCGCTAAAGATCGTAAGGCGCTGCAAGAGGAAGTTAGTGCACTTTCTCACGAGATCACTCGTATTGCCCAAAAGAGCACCTTTGCAGGCGCACAGATTCTTGATGGCGGCAAAAACGTTACTAATGGCCTCATGAGAAAGATTGGCCAGACAGATAACTATGAGTATTTCTTCCAAGTTGGAGCCAATGCCCAGGACGAAATCACTTTACAATGCGGTGCATTTACCATGAAAGGTATTGCCACTGCAGCTGGCATCCACAATCTGAACGCAATGAGCGATAATCAAAAGATTAATAACGCTCTTACTAAGGCTGGATTAGTTACTAGCAACAATCAGTTGGTGTGGGCTGTTGACACTCCAGAGATCGCTCAAAAGACTTTAAATTACGTAGATAAGTTCATTGAGCTTGTTGATTCTAAGCGTGCGGCCCTAGGCGCAATACAGAACAGAATGGAAAGTACCATTCGCAATCAGAGCTCAATTTCTGAGAACGAGTCTGATGCACGCAGCCGTATTCGTGATACCGATTTTGCCTCTGAGACTGCCGCTTTAACCTCCAATCAGATTATTCAGCAGGCATCTCAGACTATTCTGACTCAGGCTAATCAGCGTCCTACTATCGCGCTGCAGCTCCTTGGTCAATAACGCTCTAATTAAGCAGCTTCTAAAAAGAAAGGGCAGTGCTAAGCGCTGCCCTTTCTTTTTTAGGTTCTATAAACTATGCTGCTTGAGGAAAGAATTTTGATGCTTACTCTTGCGTGCTAGCTTTAGAACAAGATTAGTTGTTATCGTCGATACCCTTGGAGAGTTCCTCAGTGTAGAGGTTATTCTCTTTTAAGAACATTACCATGCGGTCTACGGTGATATCTGAGATAACGTGCTCAATGCGGCAAGCATCCTGCTCAGCTTGAACTGCTGGTACAGAGAGAACATAGCGCAGGAAGTAAGTAAGAATACGGTGGCGCTCAAATACCTTCTTAGCGTACTCAAGGCCTTCTGGAGTAAATACGATAGCGCCAGAGAACTCAATATTAATCAGGCCCTTATCCTTGAGCTGACCAAGTGCACGAGACACACTTGGCTTAGAAAAGCCTAGTTCATTGGCAATATCTACTGCGCGTACGAGGCCGCTTTGGGTGCGCTCTTTAATCAGAAGAATGGTCTCAAGATAAGTCTCACCTGACTCGGCAATACCGTAGTAACCGGCACCAGACTTTCCTGGTACTTCAGGAACGGCGTTTAAAACTGTTAATGGAGTTGGTTTTTCTAAATCAACCTTAACACCGTTAGTCATTAAAGAACTCCTCGTTTTTTGTAGCTATCTGCTCAAAGCAGTCTCAACATAATTTGCGGTATGTAGTACGACATTACCTACATTAGCAATCTACATTGCCAAAACTATAAAGTCAGTAACTGACCAAAACTAGCTTGCTAGGATACATGAGCAAGACCGCAATAGACAAAGAGAATGGAATAACTGATAAATCTTTTTAGCTATCTTACTCAACGACGGCAAATTAGACATCCGTCTTATATAAAACGTTGAAGATGTATGTGAGTTACAGTGTCTTAGTGGTGAGATTCAACAAGCACATACAACAAAGGCTGCAATGCAGCCTCTGTAAACATAATATATGTCCATTCATTAACTCACCATGTAGACATATATATGCATAAATTTCGTAGTTATTTAGAGCTAAGATGCAATCACTACATTGATACTCTCACCAACTAATGACAGCTCAATCTTATTGTTAGTGCCAATGACGCCAGTGGAGATAAGACCAAGGCGGACTAACTCAGTAAGTTGTACATTAGTACGTGGGGTGATGATCTGTCCGTTGTAGTTAGTGATAGAACCAAGCTGAGGGATTACACGGTTAATACCCAAATTACGATTCTTGGCTAAAACACCGATCTGCTCGAGACGATTAATGAGTCGGTAAACGGTTGCAATACCCAGATCAGGCACATACTGACGTGCCTCATACCATAACTCTTTTGGAGAGGTGCACTGACTCTTAGTAAGGATCTCGATAATATGACGTCTTTGCAAAGTCATGCGCAAGCCGCTTTGCTCCAACTTTTGTACGGTTTCTTCTGTCAAATCGCCGATCTGACTATATACCGAGTCTCGGTTTTGCATGCTTATCCTCAACTTCTCAGTGAACGGTTATTCACCCTCTAGCTGCTCTTACTAGACTTTATTTAGCCTAAGGCAAGTATGTGAATAACCTAAAACACCACCGAAGCTTTCATAATAATAAAGCTTCTTATAGCGCTTCTGATTGATGACGCTTGCTAGTAGCGTTTCAAACAGATATTGCTATTAAGCAATGATTCTAGTTGGTGTTTAACGTTTGATCTTTGCGAGCCTTGCGTTAATCTAACCTAATTTGCAGCACAATCTAAACTGCTCTTTTAGGCCAGTATAGGCTTAACATCTGTCGAGGTTACCAAGTGCTAGGAATAGATGAAGAGGCCACGTGAGGCATTACTTAAATGCTTTAGCGCATCTTTTAAGTAATTCACTGTAACCTAAAACAGGATCAGCTGTCCTGATTATCCTACACTACTAATAACACTGACTGCACAACACAAAGGCAACGCTTGTTAGGATAACGCAACTAAAAGCAAAAGGCTAGATTTAAAGCAAGTTATCTTGCTTGTGTACGTTAGATTTGTGACAAGTCTAGCTATACGACAGTTCTATTAAGATAAATTGTTAGCAAGCTCAAAGTTTAATCAAACACTACTTTAAAACAGCCAAAATACCTACTTTGTCTACAATAACCTGCACCTCTAAAGGTCACTACGATAGAGATTTGAGTAGCTACAACTTGTCTTTAAACCACATTTAAGCTCATTGATTGATTTAAGAAATCTACTCACAAATAGGCAAAATTTTTGAGTCTAAAGCACCAATCTTTGGCAAATCTGCCGTCACTTAAGCCTATAAGTCACCAAAGCTGCAGCCATTGTAGTGCATGTAATTAATGCCTTTATTAACATTGACAATGTACGAACTAAAAACTCAAATACACCAGCACTAAGCTGTATGCTTATGTCGTAATACAAGTAGCTACTCGGCTTTGCAATCTTTGGTAGCACCATATTCTTGTAGCAGTACGGATGAGCCTTAGCATCTGCCTAAGTCTGTAGGCTGCATGCTACAACTGTGATCTGCCACACTGTGCCTGTATAAAAATGGTCGCTACTAGAATGACGCGACTCAAAAAACGCTAATCAGGAGCTTCGTGCAAATTGACCAAAACTACATGCTGCGATGACCTGTGCCCTTTTCTGAAGAGCAGGAGTCTCCATTAGATGAGCACTTGCAGTCATTTGAACCACAGCCACAGGAGCTACCTTTCTTTGAGAACATCGCAATGATACGCTTGATACCAAAGTAGAAAGGAATGGCAAGCACTACCAAAATACCAACTAAAATGATCTGATCCATAGCAATCTCGTTCCAGTATTAGCATAGAGTTACTTTAGTTAGCATACGCTATTTGAATAAACAGCACAATAGCGTTTTAGAGATTTTTGTATGTATAGAGGGATTGTTAGACCAATTAATAGATAGATCTTGCTTGAGAAGATGCAAGTTATCGCAAGTGCCTGAAGATATGGATAATGGACGAGCAAAACTCGACCATTATCATGAAGCTTGATGCGCCATGTTACAGCTAATGTAAATGCAACGATCTTAGACGCGTCAATACATCGCTTAGCGCCTTGAGGCAGAGCAGCGCCGGGGCTGTATTTCGCGGTATTTAGCTGATTTCGCTGATTTCGCGGTATTTAGCTGATTTGGCTGTATTGATGGGGATGGTGGCTTTGTTTAGATGCCGCCAGTTAAGAAGAAGCCTAAGGCAAAGATGATGAGACCTACCATCATGAGGCCTCGAATTACCATCTTACCAATACGGGTGTTAACCAGGATGTTATGGGCTTTCTTAACCTTTTCTTGATCAATGCGGTTTTGCAGCTCGTGAGCACGGCAATCACCATTTGGATCACGGGTAGCCAAGATCACAGGAACACCAGTGGCATGGTAGACATTAAAGCCATTGCCCATGGCGTTTTTAAGCTCAATGGTGCACTTGTAAGATACGCAAGAGTTAGCGCCAAAGTCTAGGCAGTCACGGCTCAAACGAATCTTAGCTTTCTCCTCAGTACGCTCGGTACGAGTAATTGGGTAAAGACCGCGATCGAGCACATCATAGCCATCAGGAATATCTTCTTTTTCAAAGAGGAAGGTTGGTGGCTCACGATAATACACGTCGAGCTCTTCTGCGCTCATTGGATTTGGTACGGAGATCTCTAAAGCTGCTTGCCACTGCTCTTTTTCATTGGTGCGGCGGTTTAGTACCTCAAGAGTACCTGGAGTGAAGTCAACCTCCACATTCATCATCATGTAATCAGCGTCTTCACCCTTTTGCAGACAATCTCTATTGAAGCGGTAAAAAAGACCATCCTCTGCCTGTATACGGCCTTCGCCTTTCTTACTGTCGTAGGTCGTGATCTGTCCGCGCATGATAGTTCCTCAAACTGTGCTCTAGCTGATAGTGAGTGATGAAGCCATGATCTTTACTAAGCGTATTTGCTTAGCTGCATGGTGAAGATTTATATGCTTTTTACATATGAAAAAGGCTGCACTTATTTCCTTGATCGCTGACCAAAGGAGTTTCTAAGTTGCAGCCTAATATCTTACCCTAGATTTCTTAGGGTTCTATGAGCCAATGTCTCATTGTCAGAAAGTAATGGCCAAAGCAGCGCTAAACGGCTTTGTTTTGCGCACGTTAGCGTTGCTGTGGGTAACATTTGGAGCGCTTGGGCGCTCAGGGCTATTTTGGTGTACATAGCCGCTAGTTACTTACAATGAGCTTGGCAAAAGCCTAAGAGCGCTTGGCGTGTGATAGAGCGCGTGTTTGGCTTTTTTCAAACTTACAGATCGTTTGGTAAGTCGCCCTTCTTTAATGCCTCGGCAAAGCGCAGCAGACGATCGAGTGGCTTTAATGCATTAACGCGAACGTCATCAGCAACCTCGATAGTGTGCTTGTCACGCTCTGCACCAGTGCTCTCTAAAGCAGAGATGATCTTGCCTAAAGAATTTAAGGCCATCCATGGGCACTCTGCATTCTCTAAAGGCATCTCAGCACGCTGAGCAACTGCAGCCTCAACAAAGTTCTTATCTGGATTTGCCTGCTTCATCTTGTAGAAGATGCCGCGCTCGGTGGCAACGATGTAGGTTTTAGCTGAGTCAGTCTTAGTGAATGCAAGCAGCTGTGAGGTTGAGCCAACCTTGTCAGCTAAAGCAACTACGTCAGCTGGAGACTCTGGGTGTACTAAGAGCTTAGCATCTGGCATGTCTTTCTTCTGCTGAGCAATAGCAGCAGCTTCAAAAGAATCGTGCACGATGCAGCGGCCTGGCCAAGTGTAAACAGTGGATTCAGAGTTGTCAGCGATGTAACCACCTAAGTGACGATCTGGAACCCACAGGATCTCCTCACCGCGAGCTTTTAAGTACTTGCCAAGCTCAACAGCAGTAGATGAGGTAACGATCCAGTCAGACATTGCCTTAACCTCAGCTGAGGTGTTGGCATAAGCAACTACAGTAGCGTTTGGATGAGCTTCCTTCATACGCTTGAGCTCAGAGCCCTTGCAGCATAAGTCTAAGGAACACTCAGCGCTCATGTCTGGCATTAAAACGGTTTTCTCAGGAGAGAGAATCTTGGCTGACTCACCCATGAAGCGAACACCAGCAACAACGATGGTCTTTTTAGGGCTTTCCATACCTACACGAGCCATCTCTAAAGAGTCACCGATGAAACCACCAGTCTCCTCAGCAAGACGCTGAATGGTAGGATGAGTGTAATAGTGAGCAATTAATAAAGCGTCGTGCTTTAAGATTGCCTCTTTGGCCTGATCAAACAGGCGACTGTCTTCCTCGAGCTCCTGTGCCGTGAACTTATGAGAAACCTCAAATTCCTTCGGCATAGCGATATCTTTGAGCATGATTACAGACATATGATCCTAACTCCTAAAATGAGTGGTAAATACCACCGGACAACGAACTGGCGATACAATTGTAACCCTTGATGAGCAACTAAAGCACTGCTTTGATCAAAGTATCATACAGAAAAATGATAAGTTTTATTTTTATGTACTGACGCTTTGATCTCACCTGTGCAAGAGATATCTTGCTTTATTGCTTCAGGCTCGTTTTTTAAGGCTTACAAAGCCACGAGTTCAGCTAAGCTGCGTCTGTAAATATGTTGGAGCAGCTTAAACTTGTTTTTGTTGAGCACGCTTTCACGCATGCCCTCAAAACTCTGTACGGTGAGTCAAATGTCATCATGTGCCTTTGTAAGTTATAGGCACTGATGACGATATGTAGTAGCAAGCTTAAGCTTTTAGCTACCTATTTATTTTTTACCTAAAAGCTCTTAGCTGTACTACTAATTCTTGTGTCTAATCCACCTTGAATGACAGTGGTTCAGCACCTGCCTTAAGTAAGGCATCGTTGATCTTTTGTGCACCACGCATTGCGCCTAAAGCACGCATGCGAGAAGTACATTCCTTTAAGTTAAGGCCATCTTCTGCAGCCTCATCATTTTCATGAGAGGCCATGATCTCATTGAGCATGGCAATAGATAATGGTCTATCGTTGTTATCGTCGACGATAAGGCCATCACCCATTAAGGTTGCAGGTAAGAAGCAGTTGAGCTTTTCAGATGACATCATCACTTCAACTAAGTGCTTAACGCCATTGAGAACATAGATGAACTTAAAGCGGAAGTTCTGATCCCCTGGATGGGTGTCAGCCTTACAGGCATTAGATGCCTTTACAGACACGCATTCGTCAACGTTAACGACACCATCGGACTGCCTCTCACTCATTGAGAGCATTTCACTCATAGACTCAAGCAGAATATCAAAGCGCTTTAATGCCTCTTGAGAGCCAGACTTAATTTGCATAGTCAAAAGCTCAAGACCTTCAAACTTAGGCTCATCTTGCCAGAAAGCAGCAAACTCATTGCCTGTTGGGCCATAGTGATCATCATCTTCATCAACACTATCAACACTTAAAGCCTTAAATGCAGCTGCGTCTTTGGCAAAGATAAGTTCTTTAGAGTCGTAGTTACCATAGCCAAAAGACAGATTACACAGATTCAAAACATGCTCTGTATCTGCCAAGCCATCAACTGACACAACTCTGAACACATGATGCTCAATGCCAAGAGGGGTTAGCTTCAAAACGTACTGCATATTAACAATTACTCCTAAAAGGACAGTGCTGATACAGATCCTAACAACAGGCCTATTAGGCCTATTGTCTACCAAGCAAAGTAATCGCCCTGCCCTTCATTATAAGCTTGAGCAGGATGTGAGCTAACGGCGTGATTTTCTTGAAGATCTCTTGCCTTTAGCACCTTGCTTACGTGCTTGAGTTTGATGATTTTGATCTAGTGATTCGTCTTGAGCCTCTGATGAAGTGCTACGACCGTGACCTTTACCCGCTGCCTTGCGCTTTTGCTTTGCTGCAGAATCAGCACTCGCAGCTGCGCCAGTGCCATCAGCGGCGCTGGCGTCGGTGGCGTTATCGCCAGTGCCGTCGGCGGCGGTAGCGGTGGCTGTGGCGTTGTCGCCATCGTCATCGACGGTGGCGTCGTCATCGTCGGCGATGACGGCATCAATCACATTCTCGTCATGATCTAGAGGAGAGGATTGATTCATCAACTCTTCAAAAGCACCGTGCACGTCAAAATTACCGTCCTTGTCAAAGATACGGTCGACGATCTCGTTATCGGAGATACCTTGCTTACGCATACGCTGAATGTAAGCAGAGGCAATCATCTCAGCCATAGACTCGATGTCGGTTGGATCAAGTTCGTTGCTAGAGAGGAAGTCGATAAACTCATTTACATCGTCTTCAGAGATATCGAGGATACCTCCCTCATCTACTAGCTCAAACTCGCCATCTTCATCATCTGACTCTACGGGCATTTCAAGCTCGTCGTAATCGACTTCGCTATCATCTACCTCATCACTTTGGTAGTGACCACCTCTATTATCAATGTTTTCAGCCTCGGTATCTGCTTGTGAGTAGCCTTGTTGCTTAAGTTTTTCACCTACTTGCTCAAAGCCATCATTTTCAAAATCGTGACTGAAGATTACGGACTCTAAAGAGTGCTCTAAAGCATCGTCGCTAAGCTTGGAGATATCAATGCCTTCTTGAGACAGCTTAAGTTCATATTCATAGGCAAGATCGTGCAGTCCTGCAATTAAATGACGCAGCACCATACTTGCTGAACTAATCTCAGGAACAAAAGGATGCTCTGCATAGAATTTAGCAAACTTCTTTTGCTCCTTATGGCTAATATCAACCTGATCTCTAAACTCTGCTACGGTACCAGTCATCTTAGGAGAGTACTCAAGCATCTTATGCATGAAGGTATAGTTAGCACCGATCTCTTCTATAGTTGAGTTATCCCAAGGGTACTTATAGCTAAGCGACAGACCATAATCAATGTACTCTGCAGTAAATGGATTAGACAGCTTCTCCCAAGTAGAGTCAAATAAGAAGCTAACCAAAGCTTCCTGCATATCGGACATGCCAGTGTAGCTAGTAGCAAAATAGAGCTTATCCTCATGGCTTAGATAATCGAAACTATAACCACCAAAGGTACGAGCAATATAGCGCTCACGACGAGGATCTAAGGCTATGTCAGCTTTTGTATATGCCTTAGCTGAGCCATGGCCTATGGATAAACCACGGTGGAATCTAGCCTGCTCAGTTGTTGCATAGTAAGACTCAGTAGAGTTCACGACTAAAGTGTTGTCGAAGGTTCTCTTATCGTATGCTCTACGCAACTGCAGCTGTAGACTTCTATCTTGCTTGCATGCAGCATTGTCTGAGAATTTCTTATGAGTTCTAAAATGAGATACTTCATCTTTAGACTCATAGTACAGGCAGCCATCTACGTTCATATCTAGAGAGTCTTGATACTCCTTACTATCAGACTTAGCGTCAAGTAACTTATCAAGAGTAGCTAGATACTTGTTCGTAGGCTTAAATGGGGCCTGTAAAATATACTCAGGTAAATCAGCACACTTAACTTCTAAGAAGTCATAGAAAGGCAGCAAATTAGGTGCAGTTAATAGAAGCTCTCTGTTCATAAACAGATCGTAGAAAGCTGCATTTAGCAGGGAGTCTTCTACAATAAATGGCATATTCACTTTCTTAAAGAGCTTACGTGGAGCACTTAAAATTGCTCTATATCTGCTGCTAGCTCTTAACTCAAAATTGTCCACACTTGGGTAGAGTACAGACATTAAATGAGCCTTAGTTGAGAACGGCGGCATCAGCAGCTTTTCGGCAACTTTCTTAGTAATGGCATTGCAAGCACTGTCTTCCATACCAAAGAACTTCAGACTATCCTCTGGGCCAATAATGGAGGTCACTAAGCTTCTGCAGCTCATCAAGAACTCAAATTCGTTTTGCTCAAAGAGTTCTTTTCTTTGGTAACGACAACGATAGGAGTAAAGTACGGTAGCGACAAAGGCACTATCGACTAAGTCACAAGCACCATAGAAATAACCAGTGCGATTGAGGTTATTTAAAGTCTTCTCTTCAAACTCATATTTCTCAATTAACTGGAATTGAGATGAGAGCACATTAATAAACAGGTGCAGCAATGCATGCAGAGGGTTCTCATCCTCATGGAACATCACTGGTCTTGTGTATTGATGCTCAAGTGACTCATCAAAATGCCAAGCATTGGAGAAGATGTAACTTGCAAAGGATGACTTGTTATCGAGTTCGTCTTTTAAGTAATCAACACCCTTATCAGTGCTTTTTACATTCATACGGCTAAACAAGCTCATGAGATCACCAGTGCCATCAGTTTCAGAGGCATTATTGCCTGACTGAGATGCACTCATATTTTCAGCTTGGATCTCACCGTTACCACCTGAAAGCTTGCCGCTTAAGAATTCTTTGAGGCTAGTAAAGACATCCTCATCGCCACTAGCTGCACTGCTAACAAGGGTATCGCTAGTACCTTTGTGTGGTTTATCTAAGGCAGCTGCACTTAAGTTGTCTTTAATATCATTGCCATCGCTAAGACCATCGTATGATCCATGCGCTAAAGAGCTCTCATCAACATTAGTTAAAACTGCATTGTCATCAGCATTATTCTTATCAAGCTCCTGCAAGCTTTGACGAGCTAAAGTACTACCTGCATTAGCCGCCATGATCTTGGCACGACGAATCATGGACTCTGGAGTAATCTCAGCGCGAGATACAAAGAGCTGACCGTCATAGTTTTGATGCTTATTGATGCAATCCCACAGAACTGACTCTTCAGGTAAGTATTCTTGAGCTAAAGCCCCCTCAGATAAAGTTGCAGCAGATCCATCATCGATATCCCAGAAGGCTGCTTCAGATAATACTGAGCTTGACCATGGATTTTTAGAGTTATCTGAACTTGCATCAGCATTGCTAGCGGCACTATCTAAGATATCTGACTGATAGTGATACTCATTGGTGCTGCGTTTAGCATCTGTGCTACTTACAAAAGAGGCATTGTCATTATTTGCTCTACGCTGATTAGCGATTAGCACACGCATGCTATCTACTTGATAGATAGCGTCAGAGTATGAAGAGCTAAAGGATCTTAAATTTCTCAATTCCTGAGAGTAGACCACATACTCCTTACTAATCTGCTTTACTAATTGCTCTTTACTTAAATGCCAACGGTTAGCACGCTCATCGTAGGTAATACCCCAAAGCTGAGCAGCATTTAAATCATCAGCTTCGATACGATGTAAGTTAGCTAAATACTGATCGTTGTTCTTGCCCTTGTTAACTGGCTTAAAGCTCTTATTTAAGATTAAGGCCTGATCTTCATAGCTGCAATGCTTGAGAATACTGCTTGGCAAGATAGAGCAAGACTGTGGCATCATCTTGATGAGATCATGCTTAGTCACACCGCTACGATCGTAGAAGGTGTAATTAATCCACTGACGATTGTCCTCGTAAATGAGTCTTTCAATATTATCAGGGCCTAAGATACGCTCGATCTCATTACGCAGCACGAGCTCCTTTTCACCATAAGCTTTAATAAACTCATAGTCGCTAGTGTAGAAGTACTGCTCGCGCTCTTTTAAGTCAGCTTTGGACAGCTCGTCGATCTTGTGCGCCCAGCCTTTAAGTGAGGAACGGGCAAACAGAGCTTGCTCAGTTGAATAGCATAAGATCTCAGAGTCTAAAAGTGAGTTTTTGACCATGCCAGTTTGAGGGTCGTACTCAAATGGAGGCACCATAAAGCGATAGGTGCCATTTACATAGCCGTTCTCTTCCTCTTCAAGAAGATCAGTAAACTCACTAAAGCCCTCCTCATACATGGATTGGGCAAACTCACTGAACTTCTCTGAATTAATATCAAGCTGCAGTACGTTCTCCACGAAGTTACGAGCAGTACTTATATGCTCGTTTTCAATAAAGAAACCCTCATGGATCTTGTACTTAAAGCGATGGGAGTTGACGTAATAATTAAAGCGCTCTAAAGCTCCTGGCATACCAAGGAGCAAATCTTTAGCAAGCAGTGAGGTATAAGAGCGCTTTGGACCGTTCATCTTGCGGCCAAGCTGCCAACCATTACGGCTAAAGATAACGCTCTGTAATAAGCTTAAACCTTGAGAACGTTTAAAGAACTCAAAGTTAATCAGGTGCTTTAAGAAATAATTGATCGTGCACTTAATATCGAGTGCATGGCGTGCTTCACGATTGAGATCATCAAGAAGTTCCTGCGGGTACTCATCCTTGTTTGAAAGATAGTCGCGGTAGTATGAGAACCACATATCTTGTGCGATAAACTCACTTAAGAAGGAGAAGCTAACGGTGCTTAAGCACTTATCTCCTGAATAGAAGTCAGCAAAGATCTGCACGTCATTGAGGCAAATCTGGTTGTAGCATTCTTTTACGAACTTCTCATGCAGAGTTTTGACATGATCTAAAGATGACTCGCTAAGCAAGCTTTGCAGGTCTAGAGCATTAGCTATTGCACGATCTTTTAAGCTAGATGCTAAGTTAACTCCACCATCTTTACCATCTTGGCTATGTTGCTCATCAAAATTTGACTCAAGAGCAATGCCATCGGCACTTGCTATATCTTGTGTTGCTAAAGACTCATTGTCCTTATTTGCCTCATCAGCAAAATAGCTCATGCTATCTTGCTTAAACTTTGCTTCAACTAAGTTCTGAATGATAGGACTATAGACACTCTCACTCTTATTGAGTTCAGAGAGCATATCTAAGTTGCTATGCTGAGCTCTTAAAACTAAACGGTCAAAAATCTTGCCGTATGGGTAATCGCTTAAATAGCCTAAATCAAGATGTACCAAGCGCTCAGCGGAGGCCATGCCTTGATTAGCAAGGAAGCGGATTAAGTTCTTAAATAAACCAAGATTTGGTCTACCAGGGCCACGTAAAGCATTAAGCGCAAAGGCTGTCATGCTGTTAATGGTGACTGGAGCAAAACCACTTTCAGTAAGGTTCTTGAAGATCCTGCCTACCTCATTTGCATCGGCAAGCGGATGTGAATTGTGCTTAATTTGGCTTAATGAATAAGTACCATACAGACCTGTAAAGCTCGAGTCGAGCACATGAGTATACATACTCATCAAGAAATCGATACTAGCAATATCCTCTGGTGACTCGATTACGGTAAGCTCGAGCATGACGTTTCTAGCACTTGCCTTTAAGAACTCAGGGAAGTACTCAGAACGTGTCCAGTTAAAGAGCAGCTTAGTCTCAAAATCAGTTGTACCCTTAGCAAGACGCTCAAAGAGTTTGCCTACGATCTCTTGAATACGTTGATCGGTAATGCAGTTAATAAGATAGTTAAGATCAACGAGCTCGAAAACCTCAATGATGGAATTGCAACGTGCACTATTGCCATCAATATCCTCGTTATTCTTACGTAAGTTTTCACTCTCAATACCAAACATGCCATACCATGAGGTTTGATGATCGGTATGACGCTTGGCGATCGCTGGATTGATAAAGCCACGCTCCATGAGAGCACGCTTAAGTCCTGAATTAGAGAAGATCTGATGATACTTCTCGATAAACTCAACAAAGCGCACTTGATTTGGAGGGAGCAAATCGCCATTTTGACTGAGCAAGAAGAGCACTAAGACTGCTTGTAAATCGGTCTTAGCGAGTTCTTCTAAGTAACGAATGTAGATGACAAATGGTAATGGCTTGAAGAGATTTGCATTTTCTAAGGCCTCTAAATCACTCATAGCCTCTGCAATGCTCATTCTTGCTGCATAGAACAAGTAAGTATGAGCCTCACTAAGACGCTTAGGATCGTCCTTTAAGCATAAATATCTCTCGTAGTAGCCATATGGACGATTTAAGTAGCACAGCTGCTTAGAAAATGCATCACGATCGGCATTTAAATCGTTCTTGGTAAAGTAGTGAACGGCATTTTTAAAGGTCTTAGAGGCAAATTGTTTGCTGCCAACTAAAGCATAGAGATCAGACTTACTCTCATGACCTAGAGCCAACTCTACCTCAGTCATATATGACAGGGAATTGCCGTTTTGCAGCGCAGCTGAAGTCTTGTAGAGCTCATCTAAGTATGGTGCAGTTAAAGGCGCAAAGTTACCCTTAAGTGAGTCAAACTTGCTGTTTAACAGCGCATAGCCTTGATCACGGTAGTCTGAGTAGAACATACCGATCTGCAAGAACACTGCAGCAATATCGCTAAGATCAAAATCCTCACCGATTAAAGAACCTGGTACAGGCGCATTCAGACCAGATGGCATTAACTGTCTGGTAATTAAGGAGCCTAAGACTTCACGGCTATGGAAGCGATCTAAGATACGACCAGTAGAAAAAGTGCGACTAGTCCAATCTGAGCTTAAGAAGCGATACATTGCAAAACAGCAAACAGGAGAGTACTCCTTGGCCATTTGCAGCTCAGTAAGAGACATTAAGATCTCAAGAGTCTTAATATAGCGATCGATAAGTTTTGGCTGATCTAAGAGCAGATCGCACATTAAGATGACGCTGTTGCCAAGCATAGAGCCATAGGCGCTAACTGCTAGTGGCTGAATACCATCAAAGCGATCGTTATCATGTAAGGTCGGATTTAACGACAGGACATAATCAAGCTGCTTATCTTTGTTTTGAATGACCTTATAGTACTTAGCTAGTGAACTACCATCGGTGTACACAGACTGATTGCGGAAGAAGCTAACGCGATTAAACTTCTCTTGTGCACAGATCTCACCTAATTGATAGGCTAAAACGCCTCTTAAGTGATACTGCAGCAGTAGCTCACCGCGTGAGCTTAAGTATGGCTGGAACAGAGGCAGATAGTAAAGTCCAAGGTAGCTAGTGGCCATAAAGCTGCCAGTAAAGTCGGCATACTTAAGTGCACTAAAAGCAAAATCAGGGTTTTGCTCCGCTAAGAACTCACCGTAGGTATAGGCTCTACCAATTAAGAAAGCACTAAGCGCAGGAGTGCCTGGAATGATAGGAATAATGCCATTATCACCCACTAACTCAGGCTCAAACTCTTGACCTGGATAGCTCTCACCACGCATGAGAGCATCTTCTTTTTGCACTAAGGCATCTTGCCACTCAGGTGTATCTTCTTCAATTACATTGCCTTGAGCATCGTAAAGCACTTCTCTACGCATCTCATTGACAAGGAATTTAGAGTAGAAGAAGAGCATCTCCAACATGACACGATCGTTGTCCATGTTTAAGCCGCCAACAGTACCCTCACCAGCGGTGACAGTATTGTTAAGGCGTAAGCATGCCTTATTGAAGATTTCTGTATTGTGGTAGATGTGCAAGGCCCACTCTTTCATCTCATCGGTAAAAGAGTCGTTGCGCACCGCATCTTCGATGGAGTCTTTAAAGATATCTACAGCCTTTTGATACTCGTTAACACGAGTAGCATCTAAAGCCTCTTTGTTTAAGAAGATATCGCATAAGAACAGTGGACGAGTGTCATCATTGGCGATCTTTTCAGATGCCTCCATCACTGCAAGCTGTCCAATATAAGCAGCTCGCTTACCAAAGAGGAAGGTCTGTAGCGCTGGGGTAAAATCGCAATCTGCAGTAAGGTTGCCGCCTACTTTCTTGTTAAGCTCATGTCTAAAGATGTTGCTTGTGGAGCTAACTAATTCATTTAACAAAGCAAAACTAGCATCATCGGCCATCAAGTGCATGAACACTGGCTCGAGATAGGCAAAGTGCAGATTATCGATCTCCATAGGATCGATATCGTCTACGCTAAGAGAGGTGTATTGAGTTAGGCCCTTAGTAAGATCGCCTTCATTCTTTAAATTAAAACGACCATAATGTCTAAAGCCATAATCAAAGTCATTGCTAGTGATAAAGCTTTCATGAATAAGCTTGAACAGGTCGATAAAGTTACTTACATCGACTAAAACTTTATAGCTATCGATATCATGGCTAAGGTGTTTTTTAGCACAAAGCAAATACTCGTAGAAGATAGCCTCATCAAGCTGTAAGCGTCCCTCTACAGTGCCAAGTGAAGAGGTTTCCAGAGTGTCTACAAGGGAGCTTTCAACATCTAGCAAATCCTTGATAATGGTAGAGCGTGCTTTAACGTACTCTTCAGTCTCTTTAAACTCATCATCATCGACAAATAACAGGCCGATGGCTGTTTGGTCTGGATAGTATTTAAAGAAAGTTGGAGCTAACTTACGGGCTCTCTTATCAAGATAAGCAGAATAATCGATTAAACAGATGGTCTCATAGAAGTACAAAGCTGCATCTTTGATGTCATCAAACTCTGAGGAGAGCTTTTGCAGTTGCTCGTAACTAAGATCCTTGATGTAATCGCCGCCACCTAACTCCTCAAGGCGACGATAGACTAAAAGATCATTAGCAGCTGTTGAAAAGCCGCCCATGAACTCCTTTTTAGCTTTTTCTAGCAGCTCTGGAGATAAGTGCTTAAGCTCATCGACCATAGAGCTAACATCAAACTTAGAGCCATTAGCGTGCTCAACTTCAGCAGGTGTCTTATAGTGGAATCTTTCTAAAGTCTTAATCCCTGCCTTGTCTTTAGTGCCCAAGAAGGCATTAAAAATACCGATACCGCTTGAGTATGGATCAAAGGCACTATTGCCCATGTTAAGACCATGGTCTACAGCGACATTAGTCTCTGCACTGTCTAGCTTTTCTTCAACACCAAAGCCTACTTGCGCATCATCAGAGCCACCGATTGCATCATAGGCAGCACTCTTATCATCACTAGCCTCTAGTGCAATGCCCATAGCATCGTCGTAAGCAGCATTATCTTTAAGATCAGCGCTATCTTTAGCCTTGCTCTTATCACTAGTGTGCTGAACAGAGCCTGTCTCATCTGCAACTACAGATACAATGGCATCAAGATCACCAGTGCTATCTTTGCTGCTCTTAGCTGCAGTACGCTTGCTTGCTGTTTTCTTGCTGCTAGAAACTTTAGAGCCATTAGCCTCAATTGCATCGCT
>Susan_p2__coassemble_859_pt1 | contig 19567 bp, 10 predicted proteins | sample Susan_p2__metabat2_high_PE_044 | metagenome-assembled genome bin Susan_p2
ACTAAGCTAATCAATATCGTCAAAATCAAAGACTTCTTCTTGCTGCCAAGGGATACCATCGCAGTTGAAAAGACACTCTTTAAGGCGACCTTTTGAGAGCTTATCGATACGCGAGGCATCAGATGGCTTTAAGGTGATCTTAACGTGCTCAGATCCTGTCTCATCGTAACCTAAGCTTTCAACAGCCTTAAGCTCACAAAGCATGGCCCTAAGCTTGCCATCTTGATAACCAAGCTTAAGCTCAAACTTACATTGATCTAAGCTTAAGAGCTCCGATACTGCAGCAAGTAATTCATCTAAACCTGCACCAGTACGAGCTGATACGTTCACACGCACCGGCTTACCACTCTCATCGCGCACGATACCAGCTGCGACCTCTTCTTTAAGATCAGACTTATTGAAAACGAGCAGTGCAGGTACCTTATCTGCCTTAATCTGAGTGAGTACTGCATTCACCGCCTCGATATTATCTTCAATACGCTGATCGGCAATATCGATTATGTGCAGCAAAAGATCAGACTGAATGGTCTCTTCTAAAGTTGCACGGAACGCTGCAACTAACTCGTGAGGCAAGTGACGGATAAAACCTACAGTATCTGCAAATACAACCTTACCTACAGTTGGCAAAACCATGTTTCTTAAGGTCGGATCCAAGGTAGCAAAGAGCTGATCTGCCGCGTAAACCTCTGATCTAGTCAAGCGGTTGAATAAGGTCGACTTGCCGGCGTTGGTATAGCCCACAAATGAAACCACAGGAACTGCATTTTTCTTGCGCTCCTGACGGTTTTGCTCACGACGACGCGCTACTACCTCAAGATCTTCTTTAATGGCAGAAATTCTCTCACGCAAGGCACGACGGTCAAGCTCAATCTGAGTTTCACCAGGGCCACCACGTAAACCAAAACCACCTTTCTGTCTTTCAAGGTGGGTCCAGCCTCTAACTAAGCGGGCTTGCTCATAACGTAGCTGCGCTAACTCAACTTGCAGCTTACCTTCATAGGTACGTGCTCGCATAGCGAAAATCACTAAGATCAACGCAATACGATCCATCACACGTACACCAATCTCTTTTTCTAGATTACGCTCTTGTGCTGGAGTTAATGGACTATTAAAGACGACTACTTTGGCATCGTGAGCACGCACTGCATCGGCGATCTCTTCTACCTTACCTGATCCTACATAGGTTCTTGGATCAATAGCATTACGTCTACAGACAACGGCGTCTTTAATATCACCACCAGCGGACTCAGCAAGGCGATGTAATTCTTCTAAATCCTCTTGATTCTTTGCCTGTGGCAATTCCACATGCACTAAAACCGAGGCTCCTAACGGCTCAAACTCAACTTCTGCCATTCTCTAAGCATTTCCTTCTTGCACACTAGCAAGTTATGTAATTCTGTGTATGCACTCTTAAAAGCGAGCTTTCTTTTACATAAGTCCTAATACGTCTACACCAAGCGGTAGCGTTCAAAGGATGGCTCGTTATCAATCAGACTTATAAAGTGCGCTGCCTTATTAGCATCTTCAATATCGAGACGGAAACGGACAACCTTATCAGATGCGACGTTATCTTTGAGGCCACCACGTAACCAAGTCATTTGATGCTTAGCTAAACGAGCTGTAGCAATGACACTAAGCTCAATCATCTCATCTAAGCTCACCTCGCCACGTAAATACATCATGGCCTGGCGATAACCCACCGACCTCATCGATGGCATATCATCACTTAGATCGGTGCGCTCATAGAGCTTTTTCACCTCATCAATAAAGCCTTGCTCAATCATGATCTCAAAGCGCTTACGAATAAGAGCTCTAAGCTTGGTACGGTCATCACCTTGTGGCAGCAAGACTGCTTCAAATCTAGTAAATGGACACTGATCTTTAGGCTCACTAAAAAATGAGCTCATCGCCTTACCAGTCATTAAGTAGACCTCTAAGGCACGGGCTACACGCTGTTTATCATTAGGAGCGAGCTTCTCATAAAGAGGAGGATCAACATCTTTTAACTGTTCGTGCACATATGGCCATCCATGTTCATCGGCCATGGCTTGTACTTTTGCACGAATCTTTGGGTCGGTTTCTGGTAGTGGAGATAAGCCCTCAACTAGAGCTTTGTAGTACATCATAGTACCGCCACAAATAACAGGCAGCCTATCGCGAGCTCTAATCTCTTCAACCAGTCTGATGCAGTCTTTTCTAAAATCGGCTGCACTATAGCTTTGTGCAGGATCGCAAATATCAATTAGATGATGAGGGCAAATGGACATCTCTTCTTTGGTAGGCTTAGCTGTACCAATATCCATTCCCTTGTAGATCAATGCCGAATCAAGCGAAATGATCTCAGTGCGGTACTTACGTGCTAGCTCTAAAGATAAAGCACTCTTTCCCGAAGCAGTTGGACCTAAAATCACTACCGCATCAAACATTGCTACACTCCCGCATCCTAAAAGTAACTGCCTCTATATCCACCTTATCGGAGTCAAGATTTATAGTTAACTTCACCTGCAAACACGTTTGAGCATTGCGCCCATTAGCTTCTTTGCTTTTCTCAAGCTAAAGCCATGGTCACTGCGCTCACGAAAACATGAATTATACAAGTATCTTGGCCCTATTCATACTAAAAGACACAGCCTATTCTTTTAGATAAAACATACGCTATGAGAGCATTTGACTAGCGATAGAGAAGAGATCCACCTCTTTAACCGATAAGTCCTGAGCACGCAAGATAAGTTGCTCGGCACTACTGAGTTTTTCAGTAAGCTCTTTGGCGTCATATTCGGTATTGATGCTAATAGCTTTGCAACGCGATAGATTGTAGGCTAGCTGCTCTGGGCATTGACCTTCAGACAAGATGGCATCAGTACCCGCGCTAATAAGCTGCAGCGCATTTAGTGCTACTAAAGCTAGATTAGATCCAGAGATAAACTCAGGTATACCTAAGATATCGATGCAACCACGTGCCTGCGAGCTTTTAACTGAAAAACCACAACGCAATGCTGCACATAGTACATCCTGACGTTTAAAGGCCTTAATGATAATACTGTCGGTACGTATCGAAAACGGCATGGTTAACTCTTTGGTACGCACCTGATCTTTAGCAACATCTAATAAGTACTTATCCATGAGCAAATTAAAATACAGCTCGGACAGTCTTACCATAAAGTAGCGCTGATCGGCCATAATCAAGGCAACGTCGGCAGCCACCAGATGCAAAAACTTAATATTAGACCTACGATTTGCTAAGGATAGCGCACCTGAGTAATCAACATTGATCTTGTGAGTGTCTTCAGTTCCATCATTAAGCGCATCAAGCATGCTCGACACATTATCAATGGTCATACGCTCAATGCGATTAGCCGCCTCAGCCTTTTCGTAAATGCTACGTCCTTTAAAGCCATTGCCAGACGCACCATACAAAGCACGTACCGCCGCTGACTGATCTGAATGGCCCTTAGACTCACCACCACTTGGCAAATCTCTGTAAGACTCATCCGTGCTCTCAAGTTCATCTGCAGCAGAACTGTTTTGTGCACCATGCCCCTGCGCCTCAGCAGTACAAAGCTCCTGAGACTCACCTGACCCAAGAACGCAGCTTTCATTGGCATCAGCCTTATCTGCAGCTATATTAGCGGCTGTATCGCTAGCAACTGTGCCTACGTCCTCACGCAACTTAGCGCTGATGGTCCCTTGAGAGCTCTGCTCTAATGAGTGAGCATCAAACTTTGATGCAAAAGAGCTTTGGCTTGTGGCGTGAAAGCTTGAGCTTGGGTTTGAGACGTGATCGCCTTGGTTTGAGGCGCGAGAGCTTGGGTTTGAGACGTGATCGCCTTGGCTTGAAGCGCTTGCTCTGTGCTCTTGCTCGTTTATAAATTCTTCTTGTAGAGCAATAAGTGAGCTTATTGAGTCATCCTCTGCACCATCCTCAGTGATGAACATGCTCAGGTCATTATCAGACTTGCTCTTAGCCTCTTCATCTTGATAGCCGCGAGCCTTGCCAATGTTGGGCTCAACCTTAAGCATATTTGTTTTAAGTCCATAGCTTTTGGCTAAGGTATTTGAGGAAGCTGCCTCTTTAAATTCATCCTCACTCTCATCACTTGTCTGTGTATTTGGACTGAGGGTACCTTGCTGTTTCTTGAGCTTGGACTCTTTGAAAGCCTCAATAAAAGGAGCGGATACCTTTTGCGCCCCACGTATTGCCTCAAGCTCTCCAAGGCCAGTTCTAATGGCACCAAAATCAGCTAAACGACCGCACAAAGAGGCCTCTTCATCATAAGCATTACCCTGCGAATGCATAGGACGCTGCGTTCTTTCAAGATAAGAGACAACCTCTTTAGCAAAGGCGCTGTTATCTTGAAGTGCAGTTGCTTCTTGTGCGCTTGATGAAAGAGGAGTAAAGCCTTGAGTAGTAGTTTCGTCAGATGTTGCAGCTACTGAGGCCTTAGTGTCGATGGAGGCATTGTGTACAGTGAGCTCTTCTTCATTACCAAAATCATCCTCAAGCTCAAAAGAAGTCTGTGAGGCATTCTTGTCATTAAGACCTGAAGTTGCGAGCACTGCATAAATGTTATTGCGTATGCAGTCATGGATGAGATTGCTGTTATGAAAACGCACTTCATCCTTACGAGGATGCACGTTAACATCAACAATGTGAGGATCGCACTGCAAGAAGATCACACCACGCACACATGGCTTAACTTCTGAATTTCCCTGCAACACATTTAAGAAAGCCTCACGGATCGCGTGATTAACCGTACGATCAGCAATGCAACGTCCATTTAAGAACGTAAGGAGACGATCTGGCAAAGAGCGGTTGGCTGGTGGACGTAATAAAACACCGTGAATTTGTAACAGCTTACTATTGAGGCTGTCGCGCTCTAAGTCATCGCTGTTCTCATAATCGCTGCTATTGTGAAAAGGAACATAGCCGCCACTCTTTGAGGCCATGTAAGACTGATAATGGTTGTACTTACGGACAAAAGCCTCATCAGTATTATCAAAGCTCAACAAATTATGCTTAAACTCAGAGCCTAACAGTGCTGCAATGCGCTGCGCCATTTTAGCTCTACCATGGGCAGGAACACTAAAGACAGTTTTGCCATCGCTAATGAACTTAAACTCAGTATCGCAATTGACCAAAGCAATTTTAGTTATGAGCTCTTTGATGTGGTTAAACTCAGTCTTATCTGACTTTAAAAAACGACGGCGGGCAGGGGTGTTAAAGAAGAGCTCACGGACGATTACTGAGGTGCCTTGATTATGAATGGCAGGCTCAACCACCGGGTGTTGCTCAGCACCCTCAACATGAACTTGGAAGGCATGTTCTGCATCAGCAGTACGAGAGATTAAAGTAAGTCTTGAGACAGAGGCAATTGAGGCTAAAGCCTCACCTCTAAAGCCTAACGTTCTAATCGCACTGAGATCCTCTAAGGTTTCAATCTTAGAAGTAGCATGTGGTGCTAAGGCTAAAGGGAGTTCATCGGCAACAATACCCTTGCCATTATCAGTGACCTTGATGAGGGTTTTACCTGAAGAACGGATCTCTAGAGTGATCAAGCTAGCGCCAGCATCAACTGCATTTTCGAGAAGCTCTTTAACAACTGAGGCTGGACGCTCCACGACCTCGCCTGCAGCAATCTGATTGGCTAGCTGTACCGAAAGTCGCTTAATACCCATAGTTACCCCGCAAGAAAAGCCTTAAGTAAGTTCAAAATCGTACAGTTCTATGAGAGCTACGCTAACCTCATCTGTGCCACTTTCTAAGCTCGATGCTTGGTACAGCATGCCATCGATAAATACCTAGCCTGATCCTAGCTAAAGAGCCATGCCTATGCCTATGTTAAGGCATCAAAGTAGGCTTTAGTTTACTGCAGCTTATGCATAGCACTTAGTAGCTTGCCACGCATATTAAAGGATTTAAGGTGACTATTTGTGAATGACAAGCTTCTGTCCGATACGAATGTTATTGTTGGTCAGGCGGTTGTGGGCCTTAAGGGCGGACATGGAGACATTGTACTTACGTGCAATCACTGATAAAGACTCACCCTTTTGTACAGTATGTACCACTACCTTAGCTGAACCTGTACGAATAGCACTTTCGTAACGGCTCTTAATATTTTGAATCGTATACTTCTCGTAGTAGGCAACAATACCTTGATAGATAGAGTATGCGATCTGCTTTTGGTAGTTAGGCTGATTGAGCTGAATTTCTTCATATGGATTAGATAAGAAGCCAGTTTCAATCAACAGTGATGGAATATCAGGAGACTTAAGCACAGCTAAAGAGGCGTGAATTGGAGTATTCTTATGCAGCTTAGTGAACTTACCGAGCTTATTTAAGATCTCTTGACCCATGTTATAACCCTCAGAACGGGTGTTGTCTGAGGACATGGATAAGATGGTGGCTGCAAGATAAGGGTTTTGCTTATCAGTAGAGGAAAGTACCTCACCTACACCGCTTAAGAGCTGACCCTTGTTGCCGCTTAAAACCTTGTTGTTTTCACGCTGAGCACGATTGTTAGAAAGCACCCAAACTGACGCACCACGAGCTGAGGAGCCAGAGGCTACAGAGTCGGCGTGAATGGAAATAAGAATATCGGCCTTATACGCACGAGCCACCTCAGAGCGCTTATCTAAGTCCACAAATACGTCTTTATTACGAATCAGACGACCTCTAAAACGTGGATTAGAGTTTACGTACTTCTCAAGCTGCATAGCGATAGCTAAGGTTACGTCTTTTTCACGTACACCACGCTTACCTAAAGCACCAGGGTCTTTACCACCATGGCCAGCATCAATTGCAATGATGTATGGATTGGCTGAAGGTAGAGCGATCTGAGTTGGAGGTGGTGGAGCTTGAGTATCAAGCACCACTTCTTCCACCTTGCTAGGCTTCTTTTGGGCTGTTTGATTGTGCTTGTTCTTCTCAGCTGCTGCCTGTTGCGCGGCTTGTTGGGCATTAATCTGCTCCACACGGTCATGGTATTCCTTGACCTGAGCTGGAGTCATAGTTCTAATGCCGTCAGATCCAACCGAAGATAAAGAGTTTAATAAAGCGTTTTCTGCCTCATCTGCCTCTTTAACGGTAATAACCTTTACAGGAGGAGTACCTGCACCTTGGCCAGTACCAGCAAGCTTCTCTGCTGCTGTTTGGCTTAAAACCTTAACATCTTCTTTTGAAGATGGTTGACGCTCATTTGCAGTATGAGGGAAATCGATTACTAAACGATAGTTGCGACCATCCATAGGATCAAGCACAAAGATATTGGGAGTGCCTGCACCCTTGAGGCTGAAGATATAGCGAACATCATCGCCACTTAAGTTCTTTTGAAAGCCTTTGATAACTGAGCGATTATCTACTGCAAGCTTGTCAGTTGCAGTTTTGTAGTTGGAAACATCATTAAGACGAATGATGAATTGATTGCCATTTTCTGCAATGGCAGTGGAATAAACAGGCTTGTAATCAAGGTCGAGCACTACACGTGTTTTGTCAGAGTTTGAAAATGCTCTGACGCGCATAATGTTGTCGGCCTGTGCTATAGAAATACTTCCTACAGACAGCCACATCAATGCAAACAATAACAAAGCACGCTTGAATGCCGAAACCATGAGCAAAACCCTTAGCTAGGAGTGCAATGCTGCCTGAGCAGCATAACTATTTGTACATTCAATACTGAACTAAAAGGCTAGTCTTGAGCTTTAAGTGCAAAACTACTCAAATAACCTAGCATCCATGCACAGCTTATAACAGAGCTTGAAGATACATCTTATCAGCGTGTCTTATATCAAGCTTTTGACATGCATAAGCGCCCGCTCATAAACAGTTACAAGACACGAGTGGGCCTAAAACATTGAATGTAAAGATAGCTCGAACGCGCCTTAAACTGACACTACTTGAGCGCCTGGGCGTTCGCATCACAAGAAAACAAGATTAGAGTGTCTAATTTTAAGAGATTTGGTGGCGATTTGGGGGAACTTTTGCTCATTATTATGTAAAAATTTCCATATAAAGACGCTTATTAGCCCTTTTTTGGCCTAGATGCCACCCTAATTGCTCTTAATCAATGCACTGCTTAGCGCTCTTAGCGGCCACACATGGTGCTTAAGCATATGGCAGACTATTACCATTAAGGTCCACACATGGTGCTTAAGCATGTAGCCTAGAAGTACTATAGCTGGCCCATCAATAGAGCCTATCGCCACTGTAAAAATTAGCGACCTAATACGCTAATTAGACAATGCTAGATGAGGGTCTTAAGCTCATCTTCAGTAAAGAACTCAGAGGTAATCTTTAAGGTACGACCGTCTTCTTGATGGGTAAGAGATACGATTAAATCAGGCTTTGGCAAAATACCCTCGCCTCGATCTGGCCACTCAATCAAAATCACGGCATGTTTGGCAAAGTAGTCACGAATACCCATGAGCTCAAGCTCCTCTGGGTCAGCTAAACGATAGAGGTCAAAATGGAAGACCTCAGCGTCTACTCCATCCACCTTGTAGCTTTCAACGATGGTGTAGGTTGGTGACTTGACTGTACCCTCATAGCCCCAAGCGCGTAAAAAACCACGAGTTAAAGTAGTCTTACCTGCGCCCAAATCCCCCTCTAGATTGATACATAAAGCCCTGTTTTCAACCCTACCTAAAGTTTGGCTAAGCAAGGTAGCTAACTTGCTACCAAAGGCTACAGTTTCATCTTCGTTGGCTAATTGAGAGGTAACTTGATTGAGCATGTTGTCTTTGAGACCCTTTTGTAAACAAGATATAAACAGCCTTAGCTGTGCGCTTATCTTATCATTGCCACGACTTAGTGCACATCAACACTGTAAATATGCTCATCTTTAGCAGTAAAACTTGCAACTTTTACATCTAAAGCACAGAAGATATGAGCGGATGGGAGGACTTATATTGCCTATCAAGGAGGTGATGCTGACGGCACGAATGCGCGTCAGCACATGGCCATGAAAGCCATCAATGGTCTAAAAGGACTGCAAGCTGCAGCTAATGAAAGGTGCAGCATGAGGTGTAACTTGCTCGTAGCTATTAGATAGCAAGCTAGCTTGTTGGCAAGGCGTGCACTAGCTTTGTAACTTACTTGCTGGCTAGGCATGCACTAGCTTTGTAAATCGTTTGCTAGCTAGTCGGTAAGTGCGAGGCTACTGCAGAAGGCGGTTGGCCAAGAGTAAAGAGGCGGTACGCTCGGCAATGTCAGTCATGCAGTCGCCACCCTTTTGATTGGCAAGGCCTGGGCGCTTGTTAACTAAATAGCGAATGTATGGAAGCAAGTCGCTAGCTAGAGTACCGATGATGCCACTGTTTTCGCCTGATACAGTTCCGGCACGTCCGTGTACACATGCACCTGCTACAGTTGACTGCATTAAAGTTAAGCCTTGAGCACGTAAGGAGGCAATGATACCAGTAAGTAAATCACCCATGCCGCCAGAAGCCATTGCAGGTGAGCCCTCATGAACCACGATGATACTCTTGCCATCGCAAATTAAGGTGCCAGCACCCTTGAGCAGAACTACACCACCACAGCGCTGCTGCAGAATATATACAGCATGGTAGCGGTCTTCGTTAATCTTATCGTTGGTAGTAGCCAGTAAACGAGCTGCCTCACCTGGATGCGGAGTGAGCACCATGCGCTTAGAATAAGTCATGCCCTGTTTTGCCATAATAGTCAGAGCATCAGCATCAGCAATGCATGGCTTGTTGGAGGCTGTTACTAAATCTAAGAGCTTTTCTGCGTTACTACCAGTACCTAAGCCTGGTCCAATAGCAATGGCGTCTGCCCAATCAATGGCCTCTTTAACTGCAGCATAATCTCTAAAGTTAACTGTCATTAACTCAGGGCGAGTTGCATGCAGCGAAATGATATTTTCCTCATCAGTTGCCACCTTGATAAGGCCTGCTCCGGTACGAGCTGCAGCTAAGCCACAGATATGGATAGCACCACCATAACCTTTATCGCCACCAATGATGAGTAAGCGTCCAGAATCCCCCTTGTGTGAGGAGATAGAACGCATTGGCAGATCGGCAATGATATCTTCATATGTGGTTACGAAGATTGGAAGATAAGAGGCACCGTCAGTATCGATAGCTGAATACTTACCATGGAAAGAATTAACATCGATACCCAAGTTAAACACCAAGATCTCGCCAACGTAATCAACGGCATCTCCAGTTACTAAACCAGGCTTGAGACCAAGCATGCAAATGGTCTTATTGGCGTTGACACACTCGGTATAAACCTGACCAGTATCAGCATTGATACCTGATGGGATATCTACAGAAATGATGTAAGCACGAGTGTTATTAATAAAGTCGATCCACTTGCCCATTTCGTCACGTGGAGGGCTTTCAAGACCAGTACCTAAGAGCGCATCAATTACGATATCTGGGCTGTAACCACGCTCTGCCTCTTCATCAGGATCAGGCAGCTCAAACTCGGCCTTACCGCCAATCTTGCAGAAATAAGAATAAGCAATATAGGCCTCAGCATCTTGCTTAGGTACGCCTATAGCAAAGAGACGATATGGGATACGGCTTTTGTGTAGATATGCTGCCACAATGTATCCGTCACCGCCGTTGTTACCCTTACCCACTAAGACGTAGACCATCTTTGGATGCGTATTGACCGACAGCATCTGCTCAAAGACAGTTCTACCTGCTTTTTCCATAAGGTCATAGCAGTGTCCGTTGTTGTTTTGAGCATGATCCTGCTCAATTAAACGGATCTCTTGTGTTGTAAACACTTGATGTGGTAAAGATGGCATGTAAGTAGTGCTCCTGACGATCTGCACAAGTTATTTTAACTTGGCAGCGAGTCAAACGGCATAAGCTCTAGCGGGGCTGATTTGAGTGTCTAATTACCCCATCCGTTTGGTTATTCTGCATACACAGTATGTCACAGATCTTGCCACAGATTACTAAGACTCACTTACAAAAATATAATCGCGGCATGACTTCCATGGCATGACCAATGAAATTTTAGCTTAAGTATCATCAGGCCATCATGACAACAAGTCATACGCTGTATGATTCTGTGATAGATCCATCAATAAATTTGATAATACGATCAGAAAGAGTGCTGTTATATCTAGGGTTTTTAGGGCTTTCTTTAACAACATTGCACCAAATGTATGTGCACTTTCTTGCATCATGAACACAATTGCATTTGTGATTTTGTGCACGATTGATCTTAAGATGTAATGTATTTGGTCAGCCTAATACTATAATGACAATGCTCTAGCGAGAAGTGCAGTGTCCATCATATGACTAGCGACTAAGCACGCGCTTAAAGGCCGCGTTTTAAGCCAAAGCTATATGATCCTAACTGTTAACACTTTCCTCGCTCATAGCTCAGGCACTGTCTTGTTTAGAGTAGTTTGCAGGCAGTAATAGATTAACTGGTTGCTCATCGTAACTGTTCTTGCACCTTACTATGAGAATACCGCACTAAGGAGAAGGCTTATTCATGCTTATAGCATGCTTAAGCTTGCCAAACATATGGAAATATTAGGCATTGATATCGGCGGCAGCGGCATCAAGGGTGCTGTTGTAGAAACCACAACAGGTGAACTTGTTACCGAGCGCGTTCGCATTAAGACACCGCAACCATCAACTCCTGAGGCAGTGGCCGACACTATCAAAGAGCTTGTGGAAACTATCGGTTACCAAGGCCCAATGGCCTGCGGCTTCCCTGCACGTGTTATCAACGGAACTGTACTTACTGCAGCTAACATCGATAAGAGCTGGGTAAACGTGCATGTAGAGTCTTTGCTCAAAGAAAAACTCGGCAATGAAATCTTTGTAGCTAACGATGCTGACGTAGCAGGTATTGCTGAGATGACTTTCGGCGCTGGTTGTGGCGAAAAGGGTAAGGTGCTCATCGTTACCATCGGTACTGGTATCGGTACTGCCATGTTCTTCAATGGCGAACTGCTGCCTAACTTTGAAATGGGCCACATCATACTCAATGGCGATGATGCTGAGCGTTACTGCTCAGATGCAGCTCGTGAAAAATTAGACCTCAAATGGAAAGAATGGGGTAAGCGCTTTAACGAGTACTTAAACCGTATCGACTTCTTAGTACAGCCTGACCTCTTTATCTTAGGCGGTGGCGCATCCAAGAAATTTGAAAAGTTTAAAGACCAACTTCACCTTGAGAATGCTCGCGTTATCCCTGCAAAGACTCTCAACCTTGCAGGCATCATCGGTGCTGCAGTTTACTGTGAGCGTCGCTTAAACAACGAGGCTACTCACTAAGTTTAGTTTTTACCATTCCTATCAGCACAAAGCCCCAAGATCTTTTAGAGATCTTGGGGCTTGTTTTTTTTAGGTCAAGACATCACCTTAGCCTTAGGAGCGGCGCTGCGCCCGCACCCTTAGCCCTTGCCTTATGCCTTAGCCTAATCCTGAGCCCTTGCTTTCGCTCTTAGCTCTTGCCTAGGTCTTAGCCCATGCTTCGGTCTGTGCACTTGCCTTAGGCCTTAGCCTAATCCTGAGCTCTTGCTTTCGGCCTGGCTCTTGCTTCAGTCTGAGCTCTTGCTTTCGGCCTGGCTCTTGCTTCGGTCTTGGCCCTAGTCCGTGCTCTGAGCTAGCATCGTTATGAGCTGGTGGCTTGCGCTATTAGACTGGTTCGATGGCCTCAATATTCATCTGCAAACGCTCATTGGCATAATAGCGATCTACGCCTAAGGTATAGATGACGCGCACCTTCATGTTGGCAGTTAAAGACTTCTCCTTGATATTGGCTCTGAACTTGATGCCATCAACAAAGCGATTAGATAAGGAGCGCAGTCGTAACTTTAAGTGGCGGTTTGCCAAGATATTACTGTTCTCAATTAAGAAGATGCCATCAAAACGCGGCTCTTCAAAACTCTTACCCCAAGGACCAAAGAGTTCTAAGTCACGAGCGAACTCAACACATAAGTATGAGTCAGGTAAATCGCAGTCTGTAAACTCGCACACCTCAGAGTCGGCCTCTTCACGCACAGCAGCACAGGCTTCATCAAAGAGATATCTAAAGCGCTCAGCATCGCACTCACGAATAGTGGCACCGGCTGCTACAGCATGGCCGCCACAGGCAATGAAAATGTTTGGCTCACGCTCTTTAATGTAGGCAAAGACCTTCATCATATCGATACCAGGAACCGATCTAGCCGAGCCGACGATCTTACGCTGACCTACGGCTTCTTTTTGCTTAGACTCAGCCTCTACATTCTCAGCCTTATCGATGCTTGAGAGAATACCTGATGCAGCCGAACGAATGCGTGCTACCTCGGCAATACGCATACCATCGGCAAGAGCATTTGGATCTTTGTTTTCACTAAGTGTGCTCTCAGCATTATTAAAGCTTAGTGGCGCAGGAGTGATATTCAGCTCTCCAGATGGGACAGTCTGTGAACTTGCATTGAGCTCATCATTGCAATTGTCCACCGCACTCATCAGATTGATACCATCATCAACCTTAGCGCCCTCATCACAACCAAAGACCATGCTTGGCTTCTTGTAACGCTCTTTAATGCGATTGGCCACGAGACCTAAAATGCCAGTTAAGAAGGTTGGATCGTACAGCACGATACCGGCATTGTAGTCTTGCTTTTGCGCCGCCTCATCAAATGAGTCGTAAGCATCTTCAATATCCATGAGATCAGCAGAGTTTAACGCAGGATCTTCTGTTGCTTTTGCAGCCTGCTCTGAGGCTAAAGCATATTGCGCAAGGAGTGCATCACTAGAGGCATCTTTACCTTGTCCACTCTTAGAAGCTGCTATCTCTGCCTGATTACGTTGTTCTTTATACAGCTCCATAGCACGGCTAAGCATGACCTTCTCATGATCCATACGACGCTTATTGCACATATCGAGCTGTTTAGCGTAGATAAGTGCTGAATTATAGTCATCACTAAGCAAGGTCATGATGGCAGGATTTTGCGCAATCCTGATACGAGTTGCGGCATTAAAACGAGGGCACAGATCAAAGGAGATGGTCTTGATCTTTACTTTGGAGCAATCAATCTTCAAGTAATCAAGTAAGGCTAATAAGCCTGGGCTACATTGCCCCTTGTGAATACGCTTTAAACCAGCCTTAATCAAGCGACGATTGTTAGCATCAAAGGACATCACATCGCCAATCGTGCCTAAGGTAACTAAGTCCAAAAACTGGCTCATATTTGGCGCGGCTTTGGTGTCTTGATAGTAGCCCTCTTCAATTAACTTAGCACGAGTACCGATCATGACGTAGAAGAGCACGCCAACACCGCACAAGTGCTTAGAGGCAAAAGTATCCCCCTTACGCTTATGATCTACTACCGCATCGGCCACTGGAATATTTTCTTGTACCTCGTGGTGATCGGTTACTACTACCTTAATGCCTTGCTCTTTTGCATGAGCGACTGCATCAAATGCAGCAATACCGTTATCCACGGTAATAATGAGCTGTACCCCTGCTTTATGGGCGCGATCTACAACCGTCTTGTTAAGACCATAACCATCGTCATAGCGAGATGGCACATAGTAAGAAATTAATTGCTCTGGCAGACCAAAAGCCTTTAAGCAGCGTACGCCTAAAGCAGTACCAGTCATGCCATCAATATCATAGTCACCAGCAATCATGATGTGCTCACGATTGATGATGGACTGAGCGATGATCTTGGCAGCCTTGTCTAAATCTAGCATGCTGTAAGGAGAAAGCATCTGCTTGAGGCTGTTATCAAGATCAGACGGCTCTTTAATACCTCTAGCGGCTAAGAGCTGACGCAAAATAGGATCTGCAATGAAGCTTAAGTGTGAATCATCAACTAATTTTCGTCTTACGATTTTCAATTAAGCCTCCTTAGCAAAGCTAAATGATTTAGAACACAAAACAGTGGCTCAAAGTACTTTGCCACCATCCTTAAATACCGCCACTAGGCTTATAAGCCAACTTAACGGATAACTAAGTCTTAACAAGACTTAGCCTATGAGCGTATCCACGCTCTAAAAAGCTAGCGCTGCCAGAGGCTTTGCAAGACTAAGGCTCAATGTAAGCAAGCGCCTTACGTTTGCTTAGCGCTTTCAAACTCTATGCGCTGCCCATGAATTGCTTTAGCTTGATGGCTTTAGCTTGAAGGCTGTAGCTTAATGGCTAAAGCTCCTTAGCTAGCTTTTTGAAGAAATCTAAAGCGCCCTTGATATCAAGGTGGGTATGCGCGTAGGTAATGTATTTAAGATCGATTGGCAGATAGCAATTGTACTTTTCCCAATCGAGGTTCTTAACTTTCTTAAGCAGTTCCTTTGGGTCGATCTCGCCATTAAACAAGATGGACATAACTGCAGTTTTAAGATTATCGAGGCTAGCATAATCAAGCTCGATATGAGAGCCCACGCGGCTTGCGCCAATGGATGCCTTGTTGAGCATCAGCACGATGGTGTCTAACACGCGATCGCCCTTCCAAGGGAACAGCATGAGACCAGTTGGGCCAGTCACCATCACCTTTTTATCAAGACCGTAGTTAAAGAAATACTGCCTACCGCGCTCAAAGTTTTCTTTAGCTACTCTATCTAAGCAAGGTGGAGCCTCACCTGTAAGGTAAATACGATGCATCTCTTCGCGAATGGCATCATGTACCTGACCGCCGGCACCTTGAATAGGCAATCCAGAGGTCTTTTTCTTACTTGGCTTGACGCCAATAACGCGCTTTTGCTCATTAAAGTAAGTAACGCGCCATGCTTTTCCTGCAAACAAGAAGGTATCGTCCTCTTGTAGTGAGGTTAGCAGCGGAATACGACCAATGGTCTTACCATCGTGATCTACGCGGTATTCACGATTGTTATTAAACGATGCAAAGAACTCGTAATTAGAAACTAACGACTCACCCTCTAGTCCTAAGGTCAAAGTTCCATCTTGCATCTGCACAATCAGATCGTTTTCGCCTAAAGCGCGTAAGAGCTGAGCATACATTGCAGGAGTGGTCAGTGAGAATGGACCAGTCTTGCACAAGAGCTCATAAAGATTCTTTGCCGATACCGAGCCGTTAGAAGCGATCACTGACAGGGTCTGCTGAATCAGCGTTGAAAAAGCATATTCCTTTTGCAGTGGCGGCTCATACCAACGGCGCAGCAGTAAGTTTACGCTAGCGGCTGAAAGCACAGTATCTTCGCACAAAAGTGAGCTCATACGATTGATGATTGGTTCATTCTCTGGAATAAACAATCTTAAAACCGCACGGCCATCACGACGACCCGATCTACCTAAACGCTGACGCAATGACGCTACAGACGTTGGCGGGGCAAACTGAGCGATAGATTGTACATCGTTAATATCGATACCGAGCTCTAAAGTTGAGGTGCAAATTGCAGTTGTAGGCAAACGACCATCAATCAAACGATGCTCAAGGGTTTCACGTAACTCTTTAGATAGCGAGCCATGGTGTGGGAAAAACTCCTCAGGCACTCTATCGGCATGGCACAGCTCACGTAAGTTATTTGCTAGTTGTTCTGTATCTGAACGTGAGTTGGTAAAGACTAAATTGTTTTTACCACGCAGCAATCTGTAGATGTCTTTAGCCACGCGATTGATGGCATCATCATGCATCAGCTGCGGTATTAACCTAGGCTCCTCGCCAGCAATATGCGGGATGTTATATCCCATGATCTTCACAGCTAAAGCTGAGGTCGTATGCTGATCAGATGTAATGATCTGACAGTTTTTGTGAACGCTACCAGAACGCAGATACGAGGCAACTGAACCAATGTCATTTGAGAAGGTGGCTGAAATGGCGATACGTACAGGCACCTTACATATCAAATTCTCAATACGATGTAACTGCGACTGCAGCTGATAGCCACGTTCTTTACCCATCAGGGCATGGAACTCATCGATAACGATGTAGCTTAGATCTTTAAATGCCTCTTTAAATACCGAGGTCTGATTGATGAGCAGCGACTCTAAAGACTCTGGAGTAATCAGCACGATGCCTGAAGGATTCTTTAATAGATTGCTCTTTTTATTAACGGCTACATCACCGTGCCATGGGGTGATCTTAATACCCAATGGCTCAGCCATATCAGTAAGACGTCGTACCTGATCGTTAATCAATGCCTTTAACGGGCTGATGTACAGTACTGAAACGCCTTTGATCTTATTTTCATTTTGCTTAATGAAAGTAAGAACAGGCAAGAATGCAGCTTCAGTTTTACCTGCAGCTGTAGATGCTGAAATGATGACATCATCCTTATGCTCAAGCACAGGAATAATAGCTTGCTTCTGAATCGGGTGTAAGTCGCGCCATCTTTGCGCACCGATCCAGCGGCATACCAATGGATGCAGCAGCTGTAAATAATTGTCTGTCATCAATGACCTCCACCTTACAAGCTGTCAGATACTCGCACATGAGTGCAAGAGCTATATGACTACTCAAGACAAGCTTAATGCCTAAAGGTATTTGTAAGCGCCCGTACACACACTCAATGGTATGTGTCCCTTAAGTTATCGCTTGTCAGACTAACTTGAGGTTTAAACTTTTAAGCAGCTTTTAGATACGATCTGGCGCTGATATTATGAACCACAATCACTAAGATGCAGCGCAATTGCTTATTTTTCCCAATCAGAGCCTCTAATGCTAGCTATATTTGCATGTCATAAGCTTGCAAAAGGTCAAGCTTGAGTGTCCTAAAATACAGGACAAAGGCCATGTACATTGCTTATACGCAACACTTTAGGCATCAATTATCTAAAGGCTAATACACAAAAAAAGTACAGCGCTCTTTCTTTACAGCCGATGCTCAAAAGCAATCATTTGATGGTGCTGTATAAACGCAACAAACCCGCTCTGCACCGTGTACAGGCGGGTTCTATAGCGTGTGTAGAATATGAATGTTAGAGCTGGAATGTAGTTAGCTCGTCATCATCGTCATCTTGATCTTTGTTAGAGCTAAATGATGAGTATGAACCTAAGCTCTTATCACCATCCTCATCATCAGAGTTATTGATGGTGACTAAGGATGGATCAGTCTCGCTATCAACACGGACATTCTCAATTAAAGACTGCCATTTGATCTCTGGATTCTGCTCAATAACAGACATCAGATCAACAAAAGCCTTAATGGTGTTACGTGGAGTTCTAAAGTAAGCCTCACCAATGTTATGAGAACAGTGCTTTAAGAATGCAGTTAACGCCTCATCTGGCAGGAGATACTTACTCTCATCGCCATTGGCAAAGACATTACGGATGTTGCTAAGCAGCACGAACAACTCTTCAGGTGAGAGGTTCTCAAGTCGCAGTACTGGACCATGGTAATCCACTACATTGGCGATCTGAGCAAAAGTATTCTCCGCTAAACGAGAACGTAATGCCTCGTATGAGTATAAACCCTTTCTGGTATCGCACAGAAAATCAGTGGTACCGCCAAGCATGAAACCAATGTTCTCAGTATTGCCCTGCAGACAGTCATTTAAGATACGCAGAATCTGCTCATAGTTAGCAGAACGAGCACGTGGTGATGGGAGCTTGTAGAGGTTTACTAACTCATCTAGGTTAACCAATAAGCCCTTGTAACCAGCCTGACAGACAAAGCGTGCTAAGAGCTTGAGATGATCGTAAATTGAGCTATCAGTTACGATGGAACGGACGCCCAGCTCATTACGAGCCTCAGTCTTAGTGGCAAACTCGCCACGTAAGTAGCGAATTACAGCCTGCTTAAGATCATCATTGCCAGACTCAAAAGCCTTGTAATACTGTGCAATTACCTCAGCAAAGTCAAAGCCGCCAACTAACTCAGATAAAGATCTCAGCTTGTGCTTAATAACGGTTTCTACAGCCACACCCTGCTCTTCAGCAGCAGCGATCTGAGTAGTAATAAACTTCTCCACCACTGGAATCATGGCATTGCCATCAGGATGGGCTCGGGTAGCCATATTACGCATCAGCTCTTGATATAAAGAGCGAGCCTGACCTGCAGCAGCATGGAGACGACGATCAGGTGATAAGTCTGCATTGACGACAACCATGCCTTTTTCTAAAGCCAGGTAACGTACTAATTGTAAGAAGAAGCTCTTACCCGCACCGAAATCACCGACTACGACCTTAAAACAGCTTCCACCAGAGCAGACTCTATCGAGCTCTTCGATCATCGCCTTTACTTCGTTTACTCGGCCTACCTGAATATGTTCAAGGCCAATACGAGGGGTAACACCGGCACGTAAAGACTGAATAATTGCGGAACGTTCACGAGGTCTAATTTTAGCCATTAGCTTAATCCTCAAGACTTATCGGGTCAGATGACAGCATGTAATCAATGATATGTTCAGATGCACACTGGACTTAAGAAAAGCCACCCAAAATTTGCGTGGATTAAACATTATAGCCCATTATTTCCATCTCAAATGCTTTATCTAACACTAGTGCACTAGAGTATCTTGCCTCATCTACAGCACTACGCAGCATAAATATCAGATTTATTAGCGTGTTTTAGTCTTGTTTGGGATACATACTTGTTGCATTTATTAGAGCACAAAGTCCTCAAGATGCGACTTTGCTCACGCAGCGCCCGCCCCTCTTCAGAGCTTTTTTTTAAAATATGGGCCTGC
>Susan_p2__coassemble_931_pt1 | contig 18020 bp, 7 predicted proteins | sample Susan_p2__metabat2_high_PE_044 | metagenome-assembled genome bin Susan_p2
GTGCGCGAGATGAAAGATTCTTAACAGCATGTGTGAGATGAAAGATTCTTAACAGCGTGCGTGAGATGAAAGATTCTTAACACTGTGCTGGTGCAGAGGGCACTTAAACAGGGATTAACTTTGAGTTAGTGCAAAAGATTGAACTTGCCATTGGGATCTTGACAACATAGTTAGGCCTAAGGCCTTAAAAGTCCTTGCATGCTGTTAGAATGTTGTTCAAGCACATGAGTGCGCAAAGACAACAATGAGGTGACAGGTGCAAAAGGCAGTCTTTTTAGATCGTGATGGTGTAATCAACCGCGACTATGGTTATGTAGGAACTCTAGAGCGCTTTGAGTTTCTGCCTGGTGTGAAAGAGGCCTTGGCCGAACTTAAGGCTATGGGCTATAAGACGGTCTTAGTCACTAATCAGTCTGGTATTGCCAGAGGCTTATATACAGTCGACGACTTCCATACCGTAAACTATTTCATGCAGGGCCAGCTCGATATGGTTGGTGCTAAGTTTGATGGTGTTTACTTCTGTCCTCACCATCCAAAAGCCACCGTAGCTCAGTTCCGTTGTGACTGCACTTGTCGCAAGCCTAAGTCAGAGATGTTCAACTGGGCCAAGGACGAGCTTGATATTGATATGTCAGATTCGATTATGATTGGCGATCATGTTACTGATCTACAAGCTGCAGCAGGTGCTGGTATTAAGACTTTGATTTTAGTTGGCGAGCATATTGAGACTGAGTCTAAGCTTATGAGCTCAGCTTTAGTTTTCAAAGATTTAGTAGAGGCTGTAGCTGCAATTAAAGCTGGTCAAATTGCATAGCGCCGTGAAGCTTACTAAAGAGTTAATCACGGAGTGAATCAACACTTAAGTGTCTACAAGGTAGTGGTCTTTGACTCTAAATTTGCTCTTAAGTGTCTTGCAGTCTAACTAAATGATCGCAAAAGTACTTTTGTGATCAATTTAGTCGATCACAGGATTTGTGAATACAAAAGCATCAGCGTATCATCGTTGGTGCTTTTTTTGATCCATTAGGGCATATGTGGTTTTGTACATATGTCCATGTATAGAAATAACCTAATGAAACTTAAGCATTCATTAGGCTAATACAAACTCAGGGGAGAATCATGGTTTTCAAGGGAAAATGGAAAAGCTTGCTATTGTGCACTTGCATGTCGCTCTTTACAGCAGCCTGCTCTGGTTATAACAACACTAGTATTCCAAATGTTCCTTACCATAACATTGATGTTCACAAGCAGACTCACCTCATGACTGATACTGATCGTGTTTGTGTCTTCAATGGCGGCGACATGATCACTGATACTGGTACTCGCTACCGTAACTCAGGTCGCTTTATGTATGAGATCTTGTACGTGACTATGCAACAGTACAATGTTGAGGGTGCTGTAGGTTTAGGCGCTTTTGATCTCAATAGCTCTTCAATGATTCAGCTCCAAGAGGTTTCTAGAAACAATCATTGCAATATCATTGCAGTGTCAAAGCCAATTTTCTGGAAAGACTCTCAGATTACCATCGGTAACGTAGGCTTGAAGGTAGACATGTACGATACTTCTTCATTAGAGCTTTTAAACTCTGTGACTTTAAATGCTCGCTCTCAGTACATTCGTGACATGTTCAAGCCTAATACTCCACTGCGTCCAGTGATTGAAAAGTACGTTGACAACCTTTATCGCTAGTCTTTATCTCACGATTAAGTCTTGCTCTCGTACAAGATCAATTAAGACATAAGATCGCTATACGTTAGGATCTTTTTCCTATCGAAAATATAGTCATATAGATCGTGGCAAGGATAGCTCTTGTTTGACAAGACATGTTGGCTTGATCTAACTTGAGATCGCAGCAAGCTAAATGGGGTGCATTCGTAATTAATGGCGAATTTGCTTGCATGAGTTAGCCAGAAATCTGCACTAAAGTAGCAAAAGTGTGTAAACTTTGCACCACATTGGGAATGTGAAGTGTTTTAGATAGGTATAACATAGCTTGGCAGTTAAATTGGCGTTATTGCCCATCGATACTAGCTTTAAACAGCCTTATTTAGGCTTACTTATGTGACGTATCTTGCAAGCTTGCATTTCTAAGCAAATTCTTTCATAAGATTGATGCCCCATTGTATTGCATTTTGTATTAGAATTAGCTCGTACAGCATTTTGCTGGTTTAGAATCTGCTCGTGTGCCAAATGTTAGAGCTTAGTTCTAGCATATGGTGCTGAGTGAATCTTAGGGATCGAGCATCCCGAGACAATCGAAAGCTTAATAAGTCAGTAGGTTGTTCATGCCTGTAAAAATCTCCAATCGGAGATTAGCAGGAATCTTGGCAGTAACATGCTAGGAAGTTCATACAGTATCGGAGATTTTTAAATGAACAAGTTTACTGTTGTTTTAGGCGCAGCTGCTTTAGGTGCTTCTTTATTAGCTGGTTGCAACAGCACCTCTTTAGATCAGTTAAATGCAAAGGTTGACGCTATTGCTGCTGATGTTGACGCATTAAAGACCCAGCAGTCCAAGTTAGCTAACGACGTTGCATTCGTTAAGTCCGACGCAGCACGTGCTAACGAGCGCTTAGACAACTTAGCTCGTCGCTACAAGAAGTAATCTTACTTCTCTAGCCGAGGCTAGGTCTGAAACCTAGTTTCAGTCCCAAGCTTCTGATTGAGGGGTGTGGTCGCAAGATCATACCCCTCAATCATTTCTAGGCTACGTAAAAGTATGTACTTAAATTTGTTACTGTACTTACCATCATTGCCTCCTCCCTTATCTATCTAAGCCTCTACACTTAGCAGCTTTTCTCTTACTTACCCCTTCTTTATTGCATCAAGTCAAGCGTACTCAGTCTTGTCCCATAGTCTGTGCTGTGAGATACGTTGTGTCTTTACCTTTCTCCTGCGTCTTTATATTTCGTCTGCGCCGCTCATAGAGACTGACATGGTCTGATTGTGAGATATGACTAATAAACTTATAGTTCTATTGCCATTATCTTGCCTAAGAAGCCCATGTTTAACTGATTTTAGTTAATTTTTGTAGGTAAGGGCTGTTCTTGAGTGTTTGTGTTTTACACTAAGGCAGTACTACGTACTCGATGTCAACTACTCCATCCTAAAATGAGCGTAGCTCATTTTCAGGATGGAGCTTGAAACTTCGGTTTTAGTTGAGCAGAGACAATTACGACACAGAGAGATTGAGTTCTCAACCACCTTGGGGTGTTTACCAAGCCCCTCGCTCTGGGCGTATCTGTGCCGAGTCTATGGTACTTTTACGTTATATCTTGTTAGGCATTATGTTTGACAAGATATGGCGCATTAAATTTATTTTTATAGTGGATATTGAATGGATATTGCTTATGTTTTGGACAATCAAGGCAACCCGCTTATGCCAACTAAAAGGCTTGGTCGGGTGCGGCACCTTTTACAGGAGGACAAGGCAGAAATTGCTTGTTATAAACCCTTTACCATCCAGCTGAAATATGAAAGCACTCACTTTGTCCAAGATCTATATGTAGGTATTGATCCTGGACGAACCAATATTGGCCTTGCTGTAGTCAACGGCAAAGGTGAAGTGTTTTATGCGGCTAATGTCACTACGCGTAACCAAGAAATTCCTAAGCTGATGACAGACCGTGCGCAACATCGCAAAGCCTCTCGTAGAGGACAGCGATTAGCACGTAAACGCCTTGCTAAGCGAAATAATACTTTAACTGAGTTTCCTAATGGCCGTAAGCTTCCAGGATACAAGGATGGCAACATGGCAGTTAAAGACATCATCAACAAGGAAAGTCGCTTTAATAACCGCAAGCGTTCTGCTAGATGGCTTACTCCAACTGCAAACCAGTGTGTGCGTACTCATATAAATTTGGCTAAGCACATCAACAAGTTTATGCCTATTAAGAGCTGGACTATGGAGTACAACAAGTTCGCTTTTATGCAACTAGATGATGGCTCGGTTCTAGGAGCTGACTTTCAAAATGGTACTCTCAAAGGCTATGCTAGTGTTGAGAGTTATATATTCGCTATGCAAGGAGGTCGTTGTGCTCTTTGTGGCAAGCCAATGGATAAAAATAACTACCATTGCCACCATATCGACCCTCAAAGTAAAGGAGGCAGCGATAAGGCATATAACCGTATTGGTTTATGCGACTCTTGTCATGGACAGATTCATCAAAATGAAGCATGGCTAGAAGAGAAGGGCAAACGCAAAAAGTATGCAGGAACGTCCATAATTAATATTGCTATGCCTTTTATATATGAAGACCTAGTGAAGTTATTTGGCGATGATAATGTGCATATATGTAGCGGTTTTGATACAGCCCATCTTCGCGAATACATGCATATGCCTAAAGACCATTTTGCAGATGCTATTTGTATAGCCTGTATTGGCGCTCATATCGAACCAAAGTACGATAACGACAAGCACTTTGAAATTCATCAATTCCGTTGTCATAACCGTTCGCTCATACACTCTCAAACTGAAAGAACTTATAGGTACAAAGGGGAAATCGTTGCAAAGAACCGTACCCCTCGTTTTGAGCAAAAGGGAGACTCTCTTAGTCAGTGGCGCATCAAAATGGCCAAACAATATGGAGAGGCTAAAGCCCAAAGGATGGTGTCACAGCTTGAAGTGACAAAGTCTATGCGCCGATACAATAGCTTAAAGAGAGCTATGCCAGGGTCTATCTTTATATACCAAGGTAAGAGCTTTGTATTAACTGGCCAGCTATCAAAAGGACTATACTATCGCGCTTTTGGCCAAGGCAAGAAAAATTTCCCTGCTAAGGAATGCAAAATCTTAGGCAGACGATCATTAGTTTATATGTAATGTATGCGATTCATCCCCCGCCTCGCTTCAGCGTAGGCGGGGGTATTCTCGCTAATTTTGATAAAATGAGTGGTATAAGTCAAAAGCCTTAGTTGTAGATGGACTGACCAAAGAGGACTGTTTATGGCACAGAGTGCAGATAGGTTTAATCAATTCACGGTATTCATGTCGAACAACATGGAGAGCCTGGCTGATTTATGCGCTCTGCTTATGAGTGAGTACCCTCTTAAGGATCCTTTTGCTCACGAGAAGGTTGTGGTGATGAACTTGGGTATGAACAAGTTTTTATCACAGCGTATTGCTATGCAAAATAGCATCTCTACTATGTGCGATTTTAAGCAGGTGTGGCAGCTTATCTACGACACATACCGCACTATCCATCCTGATGCTCCACGTAAGGATTTGTACGATCGTCGTCATATCACCTGGAACATTTTCTCCATGATTGAGAACTGGAACAGTGACAGTATTGTGGTTCAGGCGCGTAAAGCAGCTTTAGAGTCAGGTACTGATCTTAATGAAGTTCTCAAGAGTTTAGATGAGAGTGCCCAACAGCTCTTAGGCGCTCATCTACCACTTTACGGCACTACTGAGGGTAAGAGTGGAGATATTTACGAGAGATTACGTATCTATCTTAAAGACGATCGTTATGGCGATAAGGCTTTTGAGCTTTCAGCCAAAATCGCTGATACCCTAGATCAGTATCAAATGTACCGTCCTGAGTGGATCATGGAGTGGAATAAGATCCCTCTTAGCGCTTTTGATGATTACGAGCGTGATCCTGACGATCCATCAAATCCTATCAATGTCTTTATTGAGAGCCAGTGTCAGCGTTTTATTCGTGAAAAGACTGGTCTTAATGCCGCAAAGCGTAAGGCTGCCTATAACGAGGCGTTAAACTCATCTGACGATCCAGAGTCTGACGATATACGTTTTACCTTTGAAGAGGTAAAGCCTGAGCACGTAACAGCATCCCGTGCTGAGATGGTTAGACACTTGTTTAAGTCTAATGTGTGGCAGATAAAGCTATGGTGCTCTTTGCGCTATAACTTATCCTTAGACCCTGATCATAACGGCGGCAGCTTTGAGTATAGCAATGAGGTGCTATATCGTCGTTTAACTCATCTTGATCGCTCACAAGTTATGGTGAGTCTTATCAATGAGCTTAAAACCCATAAGAATCTGCCTAAGCTTTACGAGCGCGTGTTTGTCTTTGGCGTGAGCGCTTTGCCAAGAGTTGTTATTGACTTCCTTGATGCGCTATCTAATCACTGTAGCGTGAACGTTATGCTCTTAAATCCATGTCAGGAGTACTGGGCGGATATCGCGCCACGTCATAGACAGGATTTTGAGCGCTACACGCAGCTGATTCAGGCATCCACTAAGAGTGCTAAAGAGGCCAAGGTCGATAAGAAAGGCAAGTTCTTACCTGTAAGAGGTGCATCATTATCTTTAAATGATTTTGATGATTCAGGTGAGCGTATTGAGGGTAACCCTCTCTTGCTCTCATACGGTCGCCAAGGTCGTGACAATCTGTACTTACTCTTTGACCGCGATCCAATGCCGCAGAGCATTTCATGTTTCTCTGAGCCTGATGTGCCAACTGAGTTCGTTACTCAAGAGGGTATTGAGCGTAACAACAAGAAGGTGAATGAGACTACTGGCGGTAATCTGCTTGGATATATTCAAAGGCAGTTGCTCTTCTTAGAGCAGCCAGAGGATCGCTATGTCATTAGTAAGGACGACACTTCCTTTAGCGTGCATTCATGCCACACTAAGCGTCGTGAGGTAGAGGTACTGCATGATGCTATTTTAGAGTGCTTCAATCGCGCTAAGCAAAAGAGTAAGCAAGACCCAGAATATAAGCTCTACCCAAGAGATATTGTGGTGATGGTGCCAGCCATTAATGAATATGCTCCACATATTGAGGCTGTCTTTGGTGGCTCACACAAGATGGGTGATCCTGATTACATCCCTTATGTCATCTCAGATCAGACCGAAAGAGAAACCAATACTGTTACTGAGGCACTGCTTAAGCTCCTTGAGATTGGTAATAAGCGTATTACTGCATCCTTGGTAATTGATTTACTCTCTGAAAATGCTATTGCTCAACGTTTTAGCCTGACTCAGGATAATGTCGAGATCATCGCTAAGTGGATTGAAAAGAACAATATCTTCTGGGGTCTTAATGACAATGATGTCTCTGAGTTCTCTGAGATTGCTCTGCCTGGAACATTCGAAAGCGGTATGGATCGCATGCTGCTTGGCACCATGTTGGGTGAAAGTAATGTCATGCCAGGCTTTAGCGAAATTGAAGGTAGTGATGCTGTCATCTTAGGCAGGTTCTGGGATTTTATTAATGCGCTAAATGAGCTGCGTCTGTTCTTTAATCCAGAGCTGGCATTGGCTCCAAGACTCTGGGGCGAGAAGATCAACACTAAGCTTATCAGCCGCTTTTTTGATAGCTCTGATGAAACTAAGCTGGCCTTACGCTCAGTTGAGATTGTTATTGAAGATCTCAAGGAAACGATTGATGGTCTAGCTCGTAAACCAGCCATCAACTTGCCTGTTTTTGCAGCCATGCTGCGTCAAGGTTTAAGTGCTCAGACTAATTACATGCCTTTCTTAAGAGAGAAAATTAACTTCTGCTCTTTAGTGCCAATGCGTGCTGTACCGTTTAAGCATGTATTCATCTTGGGTCTTAATGATTCAGACTTCCCTCGTGAAGAAAGAATGCCTGGCTTTAATCTGATGAGCTCATATGAGCTCTTCGAGCGTGGTGATAGATCTCGTGGTACTGATGATCGTTTCTTATTCTTAGAGGCAATTCTATCTGCACGTGAGTCAGTGTATTTCTCTTACATTGGCAGTAGCGCAACGGACAATCGTAAGCTAAGCCCATCAATTGTGCTTAATGAGCTTATGTATTACATCTATCAGCGTTGTTCTATTGAGGGGCTTGAAGATTTAAATGATCAAATGCGTGAGCAAAGCGTAAAGCGTCGCATCTTACATGAAGAGCACTTAAATGCCTACTCTCAGGAAAACTATGTAGCACAGGGGGCTGCATATAAGCACAATGCTACAGATCCTGATGCCAAGTACTTCCCATCTAAATTGCCAAGTTTCAACTCGGGCTTTATCTCCATTGCAGGAGCTCCAAAGCAAGATCGTGTCTATATTGGTAGAGATTTAACGGTTGAGCCTGAGGCTGATGATTTAGTTCAGGTTGTCTCATTAGATGAGGTGATCGCCGCTAATAAAGATCCATATAAAACCTTCGCAAGAAAGACTCTGCAGATCTATGTAGATCTTGGTAAGGCAGATGTAACTCGAGATGATGAGGATTTTAGTGCAGACGATTTCCTAATCAAGGCTCTGATAAACGAGCTGCTGCATGAAAAAGCAGAAGATCGTGCCGCCGTTTTAGAGCGTCATAGCCTGGCGGGTGATTTGCCAAGCGGAGTCTTTAGAGAGCTGGTTGAGAGCAAAGTAAATGAGCGAATGGAGGCAATCATTGAGAGTATGCAGACCAATTTTGGTCTGGATAACACCGATATAGAAACGGTTGCATGCCCTAACGCTATTTATAGATTGATCTTGCCTGAGGCTGTTTGCACAGGCGCAATGCCGCCTGATCTTAAGGAGCTCACTCAATTAAATCTTGAGTATGCAAGTACCAATGCTGCAGCAGGCGCCAATTTAGGTCTTGATAGCCAAGATGATAACTCCCATCGCAAGGTGCCTGATGGCTATAGAGAGTTTGAGATCACCTTGCAAGCAAGTCGCAAGATTAAACCTGTAATCGTGGATTGCTTTAATAAATATGAGGCAAAAGCTAAGAAAGAAAAGTACTTCTTATCTAATGGTTCAGACAGTATTCAAATTTGGGGATTTGCTCAGGAAAAAACTTCATATGGTTTTTCACTCATTCAGGAGATGATTGCTCAGTATTTAGGCTGCTCTCAAGCAAGCTCAGTCCATTTAGTGACTTCTGGTGGAGATGTAATCTACATGAAGGCGCTTGAGAATTCGGCCTTGCGTTATGTCATTACTTTCATGCTTTTGAACTATTTATTAAGCAAGATGAGAGTGATGCCAACAGGAAAAGCTGTGATTAGCCTGCTCAAACATAACGAGGATGGCGAGCTAGTCATTAATGGTAAAGGAAGTAGTTTTGGTTACGAAAAGAATGCCGAGTTCTTCTTGGGAGACGTTAATACTATCCTCAGCTCCGAAGTACTCTCCAAGATTGCTTCAGACTATATCGACTTCTACTTAAGTTACATTGCAAGCAATATTGAAAAAGGCTAAATAACGCAATATTAGTGATGGCTCCAATCTACTCATTTAGAGCATAGCCATAAAGTCAGATTGTAATTACCTAGTATTTGCAATTTTAAGTGCCGTAAGCTGCCGAAAAAGTATGGCAGCTTAAAACTCCAAGCTAATTTCACGCAGTCAGGTTTGTTATGAGAAAGCAAGTAGGCAGCAAATCAGTACCACTCGAAATCATGAAGTTCAATATGGCTTCTCCTGCCTTAATTGAGGCTAGTGCTGGTACGGGAAAGACTTACACCATTACTAATTTAGTGGTGCGGGCGCTCTTAGGCTTGGGTAGTAAGGAGGTAGCGCTTCCTCGTCCATTGCAGATTGAAGATTTGCTGGTAGTTACTTTTACTAATGCGGCCACCTCAGATCTGAGAAGTAGAATCTTCGAGAGAATTCGTGCAGCACGTGGTGCCTTTGAAACTTTTATTGATAATGCACTTAAGTTAATCTCTGAAGCCTTAGAGCAGGAAAATGAAGAGCTAGTTGCTAGTCACTATCTAGAAAAGCAGGATTTAAGCAAGGTTAAGTCTGCTATTGCTAATGGACGTAAGCGTGCTAAAAAACGCAAGGCAGCTCTGACTATCGAGGGGCGTATAAGTGAAGATGGTACTTTAGAGTCGCTAGCTAATCATGACTTAGATGACTCTGAGAGTGATTACCTTGAGACTAAGGCATCTGACTATACTGAGGATGAGCTGCAGCATCTGTTATTAAACATTGATGTTAAAGCTGTCATGAGCGGTAGTAATGTTGACCCGACTTTTTACGACATGATCACTGACTTACTCTCTCGTAAAGTCGTGCCGCTGCGTCATGCCATCTTGCTGCTTGCTCAGGCTGAAAGAAAGATCAATAACGCCTCTATCTGCACCATTCACTCATTTTGTAATAGCACCTTAACTCAGTTATATGCACTCGAGTCAGGAGAGGCATTTAATACTGAGCTTAAAAGGGATCTTTACCATGAGAGTAAAGAGGCAATCTATGGTGTGTGGCGTCGTCTCTTTTATAAGGAAAAGTGCTCCACAACGCTTAAAGATACACTAGGTGCGTATAATCCTGACTCATTTTCACAGCTCCTAAATTCTCTTGGTGCAGCACGTCATTCTGATCCAAAAAGTGCTTTTGCAGGTTATTACCTTGAGGGCTTTGAAGAGCTCATGCAAGAGGTTAACTGCCCAATTGATATCCATTCTGCGCAGTCTCTCGAAAGCCAGCTAGTCAATTGGCTAAATGATTTAGACTCTCAGAGTGACTCATCTGACAATGACGCAAAAATATCGATCTTAAGAGAGTATGACAATTTCTTAAGTGCCATTCCTCAAAAGCAGTTTGAAGGCTTATACAATCCTCAAACCAAAGCACCTGGTTATCTATTAGATGGCATAAAAGCAAAATTTAATAATGCAGCACCAGCGCTATTGGAAAAGATATATAGCCTGTATTCGTATGCAAATGAGATTAAAGAAGTTTTGTCTACGCCAAATCTTTTAGGCAAAGACATTAATGCCCTCTATGCAAAATTACCAAGCCCCGTAACTTTATCTAAAGGAAAGCTAAATAATTTCGTATATCGTGGCCACGCTAATACCGACGCTCTTGAAAAGGATGTATTCCATTACATTGACAGTTTTCAATCAATATGGCGTACATCAGAAGAAAGAGTCGAGAAGCTCAAGCGTGTCTTACTGGTGCTAGTAAGTATCATTGTGCAGCAAGAGCTCATGAAGCTGTGCCAAGAGAATAATGTCATGAACAATGATGACGTATTGCGTCGTCTTGATTATGCCATTAACAATCGTGGCGCTGCAGGTGAGCGTCTGGCTGAGCTCATTCGTAAGCGTTATCCACTGGCTATGATCGATGAGTTCCAGGACACTGATCCTGTGCAATACAACATCTTCTCAGCCATCTATTTAACCCAAGAGGCTTTAGATGCTCAGGCATATTGCTATCTGATTGGTGACCCAAAACAGTCTATTTACGCCTTCCGTGGCTCAGACATTAACTCCTACCTTAAGGCACGCCAAAAGATTATCGAGCTTACTCATGGTAAGGGTCTTTATACCTTAGATACCAATTACCGCTCCCAGCCTGATATTGTTGGCGCTTCTAATGCCATTTTCTCTAATGAGCTCAACCCTAACAATATCAATCCTTTTGAAGAGGCAGATATTCCTTTTGAGAGCGTTAAGTCAGGCTTAGCTAAAGGACTTGTAGCCAAGAAGAACGCTAAGGTAGCACCTGCAAAGCCAAGAAGTTTCACTCTTGAGGGCCTTGATGAAATTCTCTTTGACGGGAGCAGTGTGCCTACAGAGAGTAATAATGAGGGGGTTAAATATAGCGGTGCTGCTAACACTTATGTAGTTGCTGTTGATTTAGAAGAGAGCAGTTACAAAGGAGCCACTGAGCAACTCTATGCTGAGGCTGCAGCTCTTATGATTATGAAGCTGTTGTCTGATGGCAAAATTGATCGTAAAGGGCCAGATGGTGTAGTTACTAAGTCTGCAGTTAAGGCAAGTGATATTGCTGTTTTAGTTAGAAAGGCGGATCAGAGCAATCTTGTTCAAGCAGAGCTTAGAAAACTACAAATTCAATCAGTGTTCTTCTCCGATCGCTCTTCTGTCCTCAAAGGCGCAAAACCTAACAATAATACAAACTCCAATGACGCAACTCCTCCAAGCAAGGAAGCTAGCGATATTCTCTCCTTAATGGAGGCAATGGAGGATAGCACTGATAGACGCAAAGTATACAAGGTGCTCGCTTCAAACCTGTTGTGCTTAAGTGCTCAAGAGTACTCTATGCTCATGAGCTCAGATGACATCTTTGAGTATGAAGTAAAACTTCTTAATGACTGTGCACATGTTTGGAAGCGTTATGGCTTTATGCCTGCGTTTTTAAAGTGGGCAAATGATCCACGTCATTGCATGAACTCAAGATTGCTGTCTGTAAATGGTGGTGAGCGTCTGTACACTAACTTCTGCCATATAAGTGAGATTGTGCAGGGTGTGCATAAGAAAAACACTGCGCTTGCTACACAGATTCACTGGTTTAATGATCTTATTAATCAAGAGGCTAGTGATATTTCTGAGGATGACTCTAAAAAACGTTTAGAGTCCGAGCAAGATCAAGTCAAGATCATTACTGTACACAAGTCTAAAGGATTAGAGTTCCCAATTGTGCTGATGCCGTTCTTGTGGGGTGTATCTAAAGAAAACAAAAAGAAACCTGACTTGCCTGTAGTTAGGTACTACTCAAATGAAGAACAGCATAGAGTATTGAGCTTTAACTATGATGAACCAGTGCCAGTCAATACACGTGTTCCTAAGGTAGATGCTGAAGGAAATCTACTTGATGATTATGTAGAACATGTAGTTGAGAGCACTCCAAAAGAACAGTTTGAACTCGAAGAACAAAAAGAAGCTACTCGTCTTTTGTATGTGGCGATTACTCGCGCCTGTCATGTAAATATTTTCTTTGTACATGATATGAAGCAAAGCACAGATTCTAAGCCTGAGGCTTTGACTCGTCATCATGGCACGCACAACAGAACTACATCTGTTGCATTGCCTTCTGGAGAAATCACTACACCTGGACAGGAAAACTATCAGGCTTCATGTTTTGTTGAGGCAGTTTTAGCGCACCCTGATAAGTTTACCGTGATTGATGGTAAGAAGCTTAGTGATGCTTATGCCTCCTTTACTGAGGATATTAGTGCACTCCATGTTGGTGATAAAGAGATCTTAGATACTGATACTAAGCGTCGATTAGAGCTGTTCAATGCCTATGGTTATAAGTCAGAAGATGGCTTTACTGATAGGTCTTTGAATATTTCTAGTATTAGAGCTCAAGATCAGGTTCCTAATGTGGCACTGTCATTTATCTACAAACAGGCTATTGATACTTCATTCAATATCTTCTCGTATTCATCTTTGACAGCAAACCACAGCTCAAACAATGAAACAAAGCTCAACTATCATTTAGGCCGTGATGAAAATCATGATGATACTGATCTGAGTGTTGATACCACTGAAGAGCAACTAAATGATTTGCCTCTAGTGACAGTTGTGGAGCATGAACAGACACCTCAAGTATCTACAAATGAGAGCACATACCTTGTAAATAACGATACTTGCTCAGTTTCGTCTTTAGTTCAAAGATATCGTGAGCAAAACTACAACAGTTTGATGATACGTCAGACTATTAAGATGAAGTCGCCGCTGTGCCATATTTTCCCAAAGGGTAAATTAGCTGGTTCTTTCATGCATGAGATCTTAGAAAAGATTGATTTTGAGCAAATGAAAGCACGCGGTTATGACAATTACCTTTTAAATGAGGTGATTGAAGAAGTATCTCAGACAGCACGTGCTCATGACTTTATGTCGCAATCAAATATTGTGAGTGCCGACGAGTACAAGATGAGGTTAGGCGAGTGGTTCAATGATGTGCTCGAGGCACCAATTGTTGCAGGCAAATACCATTGCTTTGCACTAGCAGATCTTGAGGTGGCTTCTTATGAGCGCGAGATGGAATTTTTAATGTCCAATGGCCGCTTTGATACTACTCAGCTTGATGAGCTATGTCATGAGGTAGCACAACGGCTCTTGCCAGCGCACCTGTCGTATCTTGGTGAAAATCTCACCCTTAGCTATAGCGAGGTAGTAGGTTTTGTTACTGGTTCTATAGACTTAGCATGTCGCTTTGATCTGAATCGTCGTCTAGCTTTACATGAGCGAGCTGATCTTATGTACGCCATTCCAGAAGATCAGAGCGTCATTATTGCTGAGCATATGAAGTACTTAAGGGAAAAGTTTAGACAAGGACAGCTTCCTAATTGCCAAGATCCTGAGTTAAATGGTGCATTTGTGGAGCAAAACTTTTCTCGTATGCCTCTGAGCGATGCTTATGAAGGACAAGTATCTGCAGCTACAGGAGAGGAGAAAGATTACAAGTATTACGTGATCGACTATAAGTCCAACAGCATGCTCTCATCTACAGAAGAGTTGAATATACCGCAATACGAACAAGCAGATGATTTTAGTGAGTATTACGGAAGCTATAGTTTTGACAATATGGTCAAGTCAATCTATGAGCACCGTTACGACTTGCAGTTTATGCTCTATACCTTGGCTCTCTACAGATTCTTAAAGGTTCGTTATGGCGTGCGCTTGGACTCTTCGTATGAAGAGCTTGAGTCTTTCTACGACCAACATATTGGCGGTGTTATGTACTTGTATATGCGAGGCATGAAAGCCAATTACTTAAGAGACAAGGTGTCTAAAGGCGTATTTACGACTAAATTAGATTTTGACATCGTCTACAAGCTAGATCAGATATTCTCTGGCAATAATGATGAAGAGTAAGAGGAGTGATTAAGTGAGCAAGCAAAAAACTGAGAAGCAAACTCCTTTAGATGCAGCTTCTCTTGATGATTCTTATTTTTACCAAAAGCTCAGTGAGACCTTTTACTCTGATGCAGCTTCGCGTTTAGCTACTGACAAGGATGCCGGTAAGCTCGTTTACTCAAGCGGTATGCTCAATGATGATGATTGCTATGACAGTAAGCTTGGTGATTTCTCAAGTAGTGCTAGTGGTATTAACGATGCGCACTCTGCTTCTATTGCAGAGCACGACTTTGATGATGACTACTTTGATCAGCATATCGATGAGAAATACCCATATCAGTCCTATGACGATGATAAGGCTAGCCAAGAGTTAGTAGCTTATAAGCAAAGTGTAGATATCACCCAAGCACGCATTGAAGCTGAGCAGCTCATTAAAGAGGCTGCCTTGCAGTTAAAAAAGCAGGCTGAGAGATCATATACAAGTTGTAAGCTTTTGCCTGATGGCCACAAGGAAAAGATCAGCATTACTCAGGAGAGCTCAAGTGAGTACTTAGAGAATGCTCGTATCTTAATGGCTAAAATGATCTATCAGCCTGAAGAGATCTACGATGATGCTTATTTCTTCAATGCTGTAGAGATCACTAAAGAGCCTTACATTGAGGAAGTTTTGGCTTTTGATATGGATTTTCATGGCGGAAGAAGTTTACTTGTTCGTGCGCGTAGCTGCCCGAAAATTGATTCTATTGCGCCAGCTTGCATCAGCTATCTTCAAGAGCATTTCCCATTTGCTAACAAGTATGATCAAGAGCAGTTCAACCTTATCATCTTAGCTCTCTTTGAGAAGGTTAAAGAGGGTGATATCTGTATCGACCTACGCTCGTTAAATGGCGTGTTCGATGCCATAGTTAATTGGCAGCTTACATACAATGAGCTCCAAAACTTCAGTGATACCCAAGGTGTTCTCAATTCTCTAGAGTTCTTGATTGCAAGTGCTAAAGCTTACTGTCCTAAGTCAGTTGCTACTTTAAATGAGCTGATGAAAAAGTCATTATCGGTAGGTAGTGCAGAGGAGAAGAACTCCCCATTAGTCTATGACAATGGCAGACTCTACCTGCGTAGAAGCTTTAATTACGAAACCGGCATTGCTGACTTCATTTGCAATAAAAAGAACTCACTTATGAGTGATGAAGATAAGCAAAAGCTCATCAAGGCTATTAGGATTTTGTTCCCTAAGGAGCCTAGTGATGGTGAGCTTGAGGTTAATATGCAGGAGGTCGCTGCAGCTCTATCAGCTCAGTCGAAGTTTACAGTGATCTCGGGCGGCCCAGGTACAGGCAAGACTACAACAGTGCTGCGAATCTTATTGTTACTTATCTGCATGGATGAGAAGAATCGCAATATTAAACTGTGTGCACCGACTGGTAAGGCTGCTGCACGTATGAGTGAGTCTATTGCTGGGCAGTTAAGTAATTCCAATACTCAAGCAGCTGTAGAGTTAATGGCTAAAGAGTTTGGCCTGAGCATAGAGCAGATCATGGGCTATATCCCATCAACTGCAGTAACTGTACATAGCTTGATTAAGACTATTCCTAATAGTTCACGAGCAAGGTTTAATAAAGACAATCGACTCAAGTGCGATGTATTAGTAGTTGATGAAGTGTCCATGCTGGATATGGCTTTATTCTCAAAGCTATTGAGTGCGCTTGAGGATGATTGTCACATCATTATGCTAGGTGACAAAGATCAGCTTGCATCAGTAGAGGCGGGCGCTGTGTTAGCTGAGTTGTGTGCTTGTCTTGATAGCACTAAGAGTGATCGTGTTGATGACAATGTCATGTCAATAATCACTGAGGCAACTGGCTATACAAAAAAGGCGATCTTAAAAGAGAAGATCTCCGGCAATGTAGCTTTATTAAGTAAGAGCTGGCGATCTAAGGATGTTCCTGAAATTGGAGCCCTGGCATCTCTTATTAATAATGCAAAGCAGACCGAGCTTGAAAATAGCGAGCAATTGCAAATAGGCTTGATTGATGAGTACATGAAAAGTGCTGTCGAAAAGATTGAGCGAGCTGAGCCTGCTAGTAATCTAGACAAAAGCAATAAGAGATCATCTTCGACAGATGATCCTGTGCTTAAGCGTATGTTTGCAATCTTGGGTACTTTTAATAAGGCTCAAGAGAAAGCACAAAAGAATGGCACTAAAGCAGCTATCTCATATACAAAGTTCAACAAAGAGAAAACACCAGCTGATTTTGTCAAAGAGATTGCAAGTGACTGTATTGCGCCTGATCGTGATGATAACTATTCAGCCTTCTTACAAGAACTTGCTAGAAACGACTTTATCGTAAGTACAGATACTCATAAAAGAGCGCATCTGTTTAAACTCATGGATCGCTTCCGAATCTTGTGCTCCAACCACAATGGAGAGTTTGGCGATAAGAACCTAAACCATGCCATTGAAAAAGAGATCAAGCATAAGTATTTGACCAGAGGCTTTTATCCACAAGGAAGCTTTTTCCCAGGACAGATTGTAATCATCACGCAAAACAATCCGATCTTGAATCTGGTGAATGGCTATGTAGGCTTTGTTGCTTTTGATGAACAAGATCTGCTCAAGCAAAGTTTAGATAAGGGCGAGGATTTTGATATAAGAAGAATCCCTTACAAGGAAAGAAAGCTCAGAGTCTTCTTGCCAATCGCTTCAGGGGGTCAAAATGGTCAAGAGGTTAATCCATTTACGGTAATCTCAACCATGTTGCTTACTGAGTATGACAGCGGCTATGCCATGTCTATCCATAAGTCTCAAGGTTCTGAGTATGATAAGGTCAGTATTGTGCTTTCAAGAAGACCAAATCGTGTGCTAACTAAAGAGCTAGTCTATACGGGCATTACTCGAGCAAAGAAGAACGTAGAGCTTATTAGCTCCTTTAACTCACTACGTCATGCGATCTCACATTCAGTTGAGCGTGAAAGTGGTCTTGCTGATCGTTTGAATCGTTAGGAATGGCAATAGCAATTAACTCTTTCGCAACATGAATAATTTCCTATCAGCATGTGAATACGAATAGGCATATCATACATAGGTCATGTTAGTAGTTTTGCAAGAGCTTTTCCTTTGTAAAAGCTAATAACTCCAATATATGTAACTCATAGATGATCTCAAGCCTTGCTTAGGATGCAAAGAGGCGGCTTTATGAGTTTTTCATCACTAACTCACTAGATGAGTGCTATTGAAAAGAGATATTTTGAGGGCTGTAGATAGTGGTTTAGAAAAAATAGCGATCTCAAGATCAGAAGATCAGAGCTATTTTGGCTCAAAAGCCGTATGTTTATGGTGCATGTGCCATGCAGATGCAAGAAAGTTAAAGCTTTTTTTATGATCTTTTAACATGCTGTAAACCTGATGTTTATCTGGTTTAGTGTGTGTTTGGTGTGTGCGGTTTATAAAGTTTTTGTAAAAAAGATTAAAAAAGCTGTTGACGTGTGAGTTCAAATCATTAAAATACGTCCTCGCTGTAACG